>Ga0160422_10000088_pt1 | contig 48260 bp, 45 predicted proteins | sample Fk160mmetaG_FD_108192 | JGI IMG/M metagenome (GOLD analysis project Ga0160422, IMG submission 108192) | Marine microbial communities from the Central Pacific Ocean - Fk160115 60m metaG | ecosystem: Environmental > Aquatic > Marine > Oceanic > Photic zone | place: The Central Pacific Ocean... | reverse complement strand
CGCGGGAACCGGGTCCAATCGGCGGCCACTTCAAAAGCGCCGCTCGCGCGGTCAAGTTCAATACCTGCCTGATCACGCAGCACCACTTCACACAAGAAGCCCCGGTCCCCAACCGGCAATTGTTCAGGCAAGAACTGTATTTCCACCGAAGTCTGCGGTTCTAGGTCAAGAGATACCTCGTGAGGGCCATCCACCACACGACCCAAGTGGGTGACTTGCCAGCGCATCGTCCCAGAGAAGGCGACGCTCCCGACCTGCAAGAGTGTGGACAAGCGAGGCGCTTGGCACGGGTCAAACGTCGCTTGATCCGCCAGAATCGGAGACAAGACGAAGTCCAAAGCCAGCAACATCGGCACGATCACTTTTGCATCGTAAATCGAGGAAAGCCGAAAGCCAGTTGAACCAGATGACTAAAGGACGTTTTGGGCTTGGGGGTATGAGCCCACAACCCGCAAACTGACGCAATGCTCGCGGGCTTTTTCGATGGCCAGCTGCATGGCTTCAGCATCGCGGTGGGCCAATACATCCACGAAGAAGGTGTATTCCCAATTTTCTCGGCCGCTCGGGCGCTTGTCGATGTGGGACAAGTTGAGACCGCTGGACTGAAAATCGGCCAGCACATCCACCAATGCGCCGGGTCGGTCCTTGGTCACGAACATCACCGTGGTCTTGTCCTCCCCCGTGGGACGCGCGGCTTCTCTGCCAATCACCAAGAATCGGGTGATGTTGTTGCTGCTGTCTTGGATCCCGCGAAACACCGCAGGGATGCCATAAATATCGCCAGCAATTTCAGAACCAATGGCGGCCACGCCAGATTCACTGGCCGCCCGTTCAACCGCACGGCTGGTGGAGAGTTCGGGCACCAACTCGGCTTGGGGCAAGTGGGTTCGAAGCCACCGCCGACATTGATCAAACACCTGAGGCTTGCTCATGACCTGGCGAATGCCATCGGGTTCACCGTGGGCGTACAACGAATGGCGAATTTCCACTTTGACTTCTGCGTACACGGTGATGTCGTGTTCAAGGAACGCGTCGAGAGTATCCGAGATGCTTCCGCCCGAGGAATTTTCGTACGGCACCATGCCGTAGTCGCAGTGGCTTGTGACGACTTCGCTGAACACGTTGCCAATCGAACGCACGTCAACATGCTCAACGCTTTCTCCGAATTGTCTGATGGCCGCCAAGTGACTGAACGAGCCCCGCGGTCCGAGATAGGCGATGCGAAGACCACGCTCGAGGGCAAACGATCCACTCATCATCTGTCGCCAAATCGCATGCAAAGTTCGACTGGCGAGAGGGCCTTGATTGAGGCTTTTGATCTTCTCCAACACTTCACGCTCGCGGTGCGGAGCAAAAACCGGGTAACCAAGCCGACGCTTCGCCTCACCCACTTGTTGCACCACCTTGGCCCGTTCGTTCATGGCCAGCACCAGCTGTTGATCAAGGGCGTCGATTTGATCACGCCAGCGGGCAAACTCAGCTTCCTGCTCGGGGGTTGGCGCGACCGGGGGCACGTCTCCATCCTCAGTCACTCGGCGAGGAGAAGGTGGGGCGGGCTCACCACTGTCGATGGGCTGGTCAAGATGATCGGTCATGGAATGGACACTCCAACTCCGATATCGGTCATCGGAGGCCTCTCATGGAACCAACTTTGCTCGATTCAATCGCTTCCGCCCCATCCACAGACATCGAAATAACCACCGTGGTGGCGTTTGCGTCTGGTGTGTTGCTGTGGGTTCGAGGGGCCAAACTGACTGAATCGGCCACATTGATTCTTGGCTTGGCCGGTGGAGGCTTGGTGGGCGCACGTCTGGCCAGTATTGGCGGCTTCGAAGGTTTGGGAACGTTGATGTGCTGCATTTTGGCTGCAGGGGCTGGGGTGCTGTTGGCCAGAGCGGGGGTCAAAGCCATCGTGTCCGTTGGAACCGGCGTGGTCATGGCCGCTTTGCTTGCCACTGGCGCGTCCGAAGGTCTTTTTGACCAATTCGCCAACGCGGCGGATGAAGCCATGGCTCCAGCCCGGGAAGTGGCTCGGGAAGCCGGGGAACAGGCCGAAAATCTTGGGGCATTCACAAATGCCAATGACGAACTCGAATTGAGCTTCAATCCGAACTGGTGGGAAGACATTCCCCGGGAACGTCGATCCATCACTGTGATGGCGGGCGTAGGCGGATTTTTCGTCGGTCTTGCCCTTGGCGGCTTGTTCACACAAAAAATGCAAGCGCTCTTCAGTGCGGCGATCGGCGCGGCCCTCTGGCTGGAAGCCGGGCACACGATGCTGGGGATCTGGCTGCCCACTGCTGCCGAGCGTGTCGGGAGTATGGAAGGCTGGGCGGCACCCACCTGGGCTGTGATGGCCCTGCTGGGCGCGATCATTCAGTGGTCCCCTGAACAACGCAAAAGCAAACCAGAGGTGGACGATAAAGAGGCAAATTGACGATACGAGATCATCAACTGACGCCATCACCTGATTAGGAGATACGCATGGACGCGATCGCCTCCCACCTGAATACTTGGCTGGATTACTTCTTCATCTTGCTCGATCCAGCAAGGCTGGTCTCAGAATTGCAGGGCGTTTCCATCGTGGTGTTGGGGGCAATGGCACTGATGGGACTCACTGGAATCACTCAGGGCGTCAAGCACCGACGCTTGCTGGTTTTGGGCGTGGCCTTCATTCTGGGTTGGCTGGTGGGGACCAGCATCAACACACGCTTTGAAGCAGCTGGAACCGCGACGTTTATCATTGTTGCCTCGGCGTTTGCCTTGCTGGCCGTGGCAGCGGCCCGACATGCGGCCGTAGGAACTCTGGCTGTTTTGACGGGAGCAACCGGTGCATTTTTGGTGGCCCACTTGTGGAATGCCTTTTCGTTTGGTGATGCTGAAAGCCCCCGCTGGATTGCCCCACTGGCGGCTTTTGGATTTGTGGCGGGACTGACGATGATCGCCCAAACTCTTTCCAGCGCTTTCTTGGCCAGCTTTGGGGGCGCAATCCTGCTCACCATTGGCGGCACCGGACTCCTCCTGCAAGCCCCCGGACTGTCGGAACTGCTCGTTCCGCAGATTTCTGGATCACCGCTTTTGATTCCATCGATTTTGGTGATGTTGGCAGCCTTCAGTCTCCCCCGGCAGATTGACGCCGCTCGACGCGAACTTGCCAGCCAAGAGTCAGGTGAGCAACCTGACGAAGACATTCAAGACGACGAAGAGGATGCGTCGTTCTGATCAATTGCCCAAGACCATGACTGCAGCTGCAGCGGCTTCGCGGGTTTGCACCATCAGGTCGTCTGCAAAGAAGGGCACCACCAACAACAACACCCCGATGGCAATGGCTGCCCGAGCAGGCCAAGGCGATGGTGCGGCCTCAACCGGTTCGGAGGGTTCTGCACCCAGCAGTGGCATTCCCATCATTCGAAGGTAGTACCACGCCCCAGCAGCGGAGTTGATTGCAGCAATCACCACCAAAGCGATATGACCAGACTGAACCGCCGCCAAGAAGAGCCACACTTTGGCCACAAAGCCCAAGAGTGGGGGGAAGCCCATCAGTGAACCGGAGCAGGCGACCAGTGACCAACCCAAGGCCGGATGGTGGTGACGGAGGGCTCCGAGATCAGAGACCTGTTCAACCTCGGAGCCTCGGCGTTCGAGGGCCGTGAGCACCGCGAAAACCCCAGTGTTCATGAGCCCGTACACCAACAGGTAGAACGTGGTTGCCGCCCATCCTTCACCGGGACCCGCCAAAAGACCAATCAAAAGATAGCCCGAGTGGGCAATCGAGGATCCACCAAACAGTCGTTTGGCGCTGGTCTGCTGGAGCGCGGCCATGTTTCCCAAACTCATGGTCAACACCGCGAGCATCCAAATCAAAGTCACCACCATGGCCGGGAGACTCTCCCCACCTGCGGTCTGCAAAAGGACCATAAAGGCGATGGTGCCGGCCGCTTTGGGCACAAACCCCAAAAAGGCGGTCACCGAAGCCGATGCCCCTTCGTACACGTCCATGGCGTACAAATGAAGAGGTGCGGCAGCAAGTTTGTAGCCCACCCCCAGCAAGGCCAACAAGAAGCCCGCGGTGCTGACCATGTCCAAGCCTTCTAAGTTGCGGCGGCTGGCCACAATCTCGGCAATGTCGACAAGTTGCATGGAGCCTGTCCCCCCGTACACCAAGGCAAACCCATACAAGAACATGGCCGTAGCCATCGCGCCGAGAAAGAAGTATTTGATGGACGCCTCGGCCCCTCGTCGCCCGGCGCGTCCCATGACCACCATGACGTAAGTTGGCAAACTCGTCAGCTCAAGGGCCAAGAACAACCAAATCAAGTCCGACGCACTCGCCACGAGCATGGCGCCCGTGATTGACAGCAGCATGAATGCGTAAAACTCACCCCTTGAAGCACGAAGCGGCTCAAAAAGCATTCGGCCCGATTCAACATCGTGTTCGAAACGACGATCCACCGTCCCAGACGCCACCAAGGCCAATACACCTCCGACTCCCGCGATCATGCTCCGAAGGGAGGCGGCCAACGAAGGCGCCAAGAACCCTGCGCTTTCGGGTGGGAGATCTTTCCCTCCCCAAGCAAGCCAAGCGGCGACAAAAAGGCCTCCGGCGGTCAGCAATGGGACCACGCGGCGGATTGACCTGGCTTTGGAAAGTCCAAGCACTGCCACCCCGACCGCAAGGGCCAAGAGCATCATCTCGGGGACAAGACCGTCCAAACGATCACCCACCGTTCACCTCCTCGACCACGGCCACCGACTCGACCTGAGCAGGAACCAATTCTGGATATGCCGCCAAGGTACGTTCAACGGACGGCTCTAGAGTTCTCATCAAGCCCGAAGGCTGGACTCCAAGCCAAACGCACATCAAGGCCAACGGCAACAGCAAACCAATCTCACGGGAGGACAAATCCGTAGGCAGTCCAGAATTCTTGTCGGCCGGAGGAGCACGGAAGGGGCCCCAGACCAACCGACCGGTGAGGTAGAGAAGATACATGGCCGCCAAGATCATGCCGGTCCCGGCAAATACTGCATACCACGGACCCAGCAAACCAGGCCATTGGGCATTGTCGGGGGTAGCGCTGAAAGCCCCGATCAGGCACAAGAATTCACTGACGAAGCCATTCAGACCGGGCACCGCCAAGGAGGACAAGACAAAGAAGATCATGAAGGCGGACCAAATCGGCATGTTGGCCACCAAACCTCCCAAACGATTCATGTCTCGGGTGTGGTAACGCTCGTAGACCATGCCAATCAACAGAAAGAGGGCTCCGGTAGAAAGCCCGTGGTTGATCATGTACAGGATCGAGCCTTGCAAGCCGGAGGGATTCAAAGCAAAGAGTCCCAGAACACAAAAGCCCAAGTGGGACACCGAGGAATACGCGACCAACTTCTTCACATCCTCTTGGACCCAGCAGATCAATGCGCCATAGACCACACCGATGGTTGCCAATGCGCCGATGGCGGGCACGGCCTGCACGACGCCCTCCGGCGTCATAGGAAGCACAAACCGAAAAAGCCCGTAGGTGCCCAACTTCAACAGCACCCCGGCCAAAACGACCGAACCAGCGGTTGGGGCTTCGGTATGGGCCAAAGGCAACCAGGTGTGCACCGGGAACAATGGGACTTTGACCGCGAAGCCCGCCAACATGGCCATCATGACCCAAAACTGTTCCGTCGCCGAAAGATCAGCTGAGGCAAAAGCCGTCAATGCCGGGATGTCAAAGCTCCATCCACCGCTCGCATCAGCAAACCGCCAAGCCACATACGCCAGACCCGCCAAGGTCAACATCGACCCTGTGAAGGTGTAAAGAAAGAACTTGATGGACGCAGAAGCCCGATTGCTTCCTCCCCAGCCGGCAATCAAGAAGTACATCGGTATCAGAGTGAACTCGAAGGACACGTAGAAGAACAGCAAGTTCTTGGCCAAGAAGACCCCAAGCATCGCGGCTTCCAAAACCAGAAGCCATGCGTAGTACTCGCGAACACGTTCCTTGATGGCGGTCTTCGAACCAATGACACAAATGGGCATCAAGACCGTGGAAAGCAACACCAACCACATGGCAGGACCATCGGCGTGCATGTCAAAGGATGCACCAATCGATGGCAACCATTGCAACTCTGTGACCAATCCAAATCCGTCGTCGTACCAGTGTTCAAAATCTGAAGCAAAAATCAGCGATACCACCAAGGTGATCAACGTGCTGATGGTGGCGAAGCGAAATGCCATGCCGCGGGGTGCAAAAGCCACCGCAATTGCACTCAGAAGTGGAATCATGATCAAAAGAAGCGGACTCACGCGGCACCTCCGAGCAAGTCAAGCAGCATGGGCAACACCAAGATCAACAGAGCGATCAAGATCACTCCCCCAGCCATTGATGCCGCATAGGACTGCAGGACACCGTTTTGAAGGGGCGAAAGGGTGCGACCAATCATCTTGGGCAACCGGCCAAGACCATCAACCACCAAAATGTCGAGCACGTAGCGATCAAGCATGTGGAGCGCGTGCCCTTTGATCTTCAGCGGCATGCGAATCAGTGCGTTGTACAACTCATCGACGTACCACTTGTTTTCCATCGCACGAACGACGGCTTTCAATGGCGAGGCCAAAAGAGAGGCCCGAAGACGGTCGGCCGCACTGCGATTGAACAGGTGCAACCATGAAGCAACCGCCATCCCCAAGAGTCCCACAGTGGAAGCCACGTATTTCATCCAGCCGTGTGGATCAGCCCAGAATCCAGCGTCCGCCGGAAGCTCATGATGGTTGGCACCCACGCCACCCGCACCAGAACTCTTGGCCACCATGTGCTCCAGCCATCCGTGCTCGGGGACCAAAAGAATGGATCCGATGGCGGCCAATGAGATCACACTCAGGACCAAGTTGACGGCCCACTTGGGGGCATGGGGCATGTGATGATGGTGGTCTTCTTCGCCATGACCATCGTCGTGGTGATCGTCGCCGTGATGATCGTCGCCCATCATCTTGGCCAAGTCATGATCGTCTGGCTTGGGACCACAGCACACCCGGAACCACACCCGGAAGGTGTAGTACGCGGTAAGACCTGCAGTGAGCAACCCCAATCCACCGAGAATGGGACGGCCGTTCGCAAAGGCCTCGGCCAAAATGACATCCTTGGACCAGTAGCCCGAAGAAATGATGGGGAATCCCGCCAAGCACAGCGAGGCATAGAACATCGTCCACACCACAACGCGCCACCCTTTGACATGACGCAGGCCACGAAGCACCCGAAGGTCAAGCTGGCCTGCAAAGCCGTGCATGATGGCCCCGCAGGTCAAAAAGAGCACGGCCTTGAAGAAGGCGTGCGTAAAAACGTGCGCGGCCGCGCCAAACGTCGAAAGCACCCCAACACCCATGAACATGTACCCCAACTGGGACACAGTTGAATACGCCATCACACGCTTGATGTCGTACTGGGCCATGCCAATGGTGGCAGCCAGCAATGCGGTCGCACCGCCCACCCAGGCCACGGTGGGTGCGGCCGCAGGGTGCAATTCGAGCATCGGAAAAGTGCGTACCAAGAGGTACACCCCTGCCGTCACCATGGTGGCCGCGTGAATCAAAGCGGAGACGGGAGTAGGACCTTCCATCGCATCCGGCAACCAGACATAGAACGGCAACTGAGCCGACTTGCCGAAGGCCCCCGCCATCAAGAGGAAGGGGATGATGGCAACTTCCCATCCACCGGCCATTGCCTGCTGGGCCGCTGAAATGGCACCGTCGGCCTGCAATTTCTCGAAGAGCGTGCTGTATTCAAGCGTGCCAAAATGCAACCACGTCAGATAGATCCCCAGAGCCAATCCAAGGTCCCCGATGCGGTTGACGATGAAGGCTTTCTTGGCCGCCGCCACCGCCGAGGGTTTGGTGAAGTGGTACCCAATCAGCATGTAAGACGCGAATCCCACCCCTTCCCAACCGAGGTACAACGTGAGCAGATTGTCTCCCATGACCAAGCAACCCATTGCCAGAAGGAAGATGGATACCCCGCCAAAGAAGCGGCAATACGCCGGACCGACATCACTCTCCATGTACTCACTGGCATAGAGGGCAATCAACGTGCCCAAGCCCGTGACAAACAACATCCACAGCAAGGTGAGGCTGTCGAGGTACAGTCCGAATGGGGCAGAGACGGCACCAGTACCCCAAGAGAGATTGATCCACTCGAACAACGGCACCACAACAGGGTGCTCAATGTCCGCCTTGAGGTACAAATTGAGAACGACAACAAAGGCGCTGCCCAGACAAGCCACGGTGGTCCAAGCGGGAAGTTTGGAACGAACCCCAGAGATGGCGTACACGCCATTGAGGATCATGGAGATCAGTGGCAAAGCCAGCACGAGACCGGCGTAGCCCAAACCATCGGTCGGGAGAGCTACGGGGAAATGGCTGCTGTGGTGACCGTGATCCGAAGCGTGGGCAGTATCCCCGGCGGCAACCAGCAAAGACAGCAAGGGGGAACCGATCATGCGTCACGCATCTCCGACCAAACCTCAGCATCGAGGGTGGGTTGTCGTTTGAAGAGAAGCACGACCAAGCCCAAAGCCAGCGCGGCCTCTGCGGCGGCGATCGTGAGGACAAAAATGACCATGACTTGGCCGGAGAGATCAAGGTGGAATCGACCGAAGGCGGCCAACGCAATCACGGCGGCTTGAAACATTAGTTCGGTGCACAAGAACATGACGATCATGTTTCGACGGGTGACAAATCCAGCGAGACCAATCGCGAACAGAAAAGCCGAAAGGATCAGGTAATGACCGAGGGCCAACTGACCAAAGACTTCAGGAACCACTGCTTCAGCCATGGCTCACCTCCCCACCTTTGGGATCATCATGGTGCCCAATTCTGGGCAGACCGGAAGCCTCTCGTTTCTCATCTTCCGTCAACTCAATCTGCCGACGGGCCAGAATGACCGCCCCAAACATGGCCATGGTGAGGACCACTCCGGCCAACTCTAAAGAGACGGGAAAGGCTTCAATCAAAGCCACCCCAACTCCGCGAATGTTGTCCTCAATAGCCAACCGAGCCAGCTCGCCTTCGATCCGAACTTCACTCTGCGCATCATTCAACATGACAGTGACGGTGGCCGCCAAACCGTCGGGATCAGGCACCACACTTAATGCTTCACCTTCGGGAAGCAAAGCCTGTTCGTATTCTGGAACTTTCACCACCAATTCCATCACCCGTCCTGGCATGTTGCCAACCCGCTCCCAAGCGGCCAGACGCGCTGGTACAGGATCAGCATCACCAGGCGTGAGTTCTCCGGTCCCAGTGAAAATCAGATGGTTCATGAATGCCAGGAGCAAGAAGGCGACCACGGCTCCCCCGATAGGTTCTCGAGCGAATCGGTCGTACGTGGGACGCTCATCCTCGAGATCAGGTGATTGGGCCTGCTGGGCCAACATCAGGACAAACATGTAGGTGATCAGGATGGCCCCGGCATACACAATGACCACCGCAAATCCCAAAAATTCAGCTCCGAGAGTGACCAACAAACCACTGCTGGCCAAAACCACCAATACAAAATGCAAGGCGGCGTAAACCGGACGGGAAGTGGTGATCATCTGTACCGCACTGATCACAGAAATCAATGCAAACGGCAGGAAGAATGTTCCTCCAGGCATGACTTGGCCATCAAAGAATGCCGGCAGCTGGGCAAGAGTACCTGTGAAGGCACCAATCCCAACAACCGCACCAACCAATCGAAGGCGTGTGGATTCGGCTGGCCGCAGCAAGAGCAACAGGCCCGCCGCGGCAAGAACGGTGAAAGCATGAATCACACTGGCTGGGGGCATCCGGTCCGGCTCCTCCACGGGTGGATAAAAAATTCCACGATGCGACGTGGGATCACTCAGGATACTCGCCCTGTGGGCATGCATCCACCGCAGAGCGGAGAGTCGACGTATCCTCATCCTCCATGTTGCCCCCTCGGAAAACCATTCCCAATGCCCTCACGATGGCTCGTCTGCCTTTGGCGGCCACCACTTTCGGCTGCTGGTCCGTAGGGCCTCACTCGATTTTGAGCTGGGTGGGGCTGGCTGCCTTTCTATTGGCGGCACTGACCGATGCCCTTGACGGCCATTTGGCCCGCCGCTGGGGTGTTGAAAGTTTGATGGGACGGATTTTGGATCCTTTCGCCGACAAGGTGCTCATTCTGGGTTCTGTGGTCATTCTGGCAGGTCCGGGATGGCACAGTGCGACGGATTCGATTTCGGGCTGGACTCCGATCATGGCCGTTTTGGTTTTGGCCCGAGAACTCTTTGTCACCAGTGCTCGAGCCATTTTGGAAGCGGAAGGCGTGGACTACCGGGCTCGTGCGATTGGCAAATGGAAAATGGTGTTGCAGTCGGCCTGCTTGCCCACCGTGGTGCTGCTTGTTCAGGCGGCCCCGGAAGTTGCGGCCAAATGCGCTACCCCTATGGCCTGGGTGGTGACAATCGTCACAGTGCTCAGCGGACTGGACTACATCGGAGCCATGCGAAGCGGCCTGCGTGAGGTGAAAGCATGACAACACCAAAGTTGAGCAAACTGGGCTGGCTGGCCGTGAGTGTCGGGGGCTTGGGCGCTCTGCGTCCCGCGCCCGGCACATGGGGATCCCTGCCCCCGGTGATCATCGCACTGGGCGCTGTGTGGTGCCTTTCCGAACAAGGATTCACCCAGCAAGACCACACCAACGTGCAATTCCTGATGCTGCTCTTGACCGCGCTCGGCAGCGCGGCCTGTTGGGGGTTTGGTCGGGCCGCCGAGGCCCACTGCGCGGGGAAAGATCCTTCGCTGGTGGTGGCGGACGAAACCGCCGGTCAAGCGCTCGTGCTAACGCTCGGGGTGCCTTGGGTCACCATGGATTCCACCGCCAACGTTCTGGCCAATGGTGTTTTGGCCGGCAGCGCTTTTGTGCTGTTTCGAATTTTTGACATTTTGAAACTACCACCGGCCAACCGAATTCAAAACCTCAAGGGTGGCTCTGGCATCTTGCTGGATGACATCGTGGCAGGCGCACAAGCATGGGCTGTCCTCAAGCTTTTGCTGCTTTGGAAATCACCGACCGAAATGGTCGCCTGCTTGGGCTGGACCTCTTAAGCCTCTGCCGAATCGACAAGGTTTGCAACTTCTTCCACACCACTGCAGGAGCAGAAAATATTCCGGTCACCCCAAGGGTTATCCACCCGAGCGACCGGCGGCCAGAATTTTGATTCTCGCAAATACGCCAACGGATAAACCGCACGCTCGCGTGCATAAGGACGATCCCACGACTCGGTGACCAGCATGGATTGGGTATGCGGCGCCATCTTGAGAAGATTTACTTCGCGGTCGGCTTCGCCAGATTCGATTTCTCGAATCTCTTCACGAATGGCAATCAAGGCATCGCAGTACCGATCAAGCTCAGCGCGATCTTCGCTCTCCGTGGGTTCAATCATGAGGGTGCCCGGCACCGGCCAGCTCATGGTGGGGGCATGGAATCCGTAGTCCATCATCCGTTTGGCAATGTCTTCGACCCGAATTCCTGCGGTCTTCTCAAAAGCACGGCAGTCCAAGATGAATTCGTGGGCACAGCGGCCCGCAGGACTCGTGTACAAAATCGGAAAGTGCTCGGACAGCCGCGTAGCCATGTAATTGGCATTCAAGATGGCCAACTCGGTGGCTTGGCGAAGGCCCTTTGGTCCCATCATCTCGAGGTACATCCATGAGATCGCCAAGATCGAAGCCGAGCCGTACGGCGCGCCGCTGATAGGCGCAATAGCCGAAGACGTAACGCCATCGGGCATCCGAACGGGATGGCCAGGGCGGAACGGCAGCAAGTGAGCCGCCAGGCCAATGGGACCCATTCCGGGGCCTCCGCCACCGTGAGGAATGCAAAAGGTCTTGTGCAAGTTCAGGTGACAAACGTCAGCACCCAAATCACCCGGCTTGGCCAAGCCGACCATGGCATTCATGTTGGCACCATCGAGGTACACCTGACCGCCAGCAGCATGAACCTTGTCGCAAACTTCTCGGATGGTCGCTTCGAAAACACCATGCGTGGAGGGATACGTGACCATCAGTGCGGCTAGGTGATCACCATGTTTGGCAATCTTGGCTTCAAGATCGACAACATCCAAATCACCACGTTCATCACATTGCAGTGGAACCACCGTCATGCCCGCCATCACCGCGGAGGCAGGGTTGGTGCCATGGGCCGAGGTTGGCACCAAGCAAATATTTCGCTGCGCCTCATTGCGGGCCTCGTGGTACGCCCGAATGGTCATCAACCCTGCGTACTCCCCTTGAGCCCCCGCGTTGGGTTGCAAACTGACTCCAGCAAAACCCGTGACTTCTGCCAACGATCGTTCGAGGTCGGCCAAAAACTCTTTCCAGCCTTCGGTTTGAGATTCCGGTGCGAAGGGGTGCATGGATGAAAATTCGGGCCAGGAGACGGGGTCCATCTCAGAAGCCGCATTGAGCTTCATGGTGCACGATCCCAGGGGAATCATCGAATGACAAAGTGAGAGATCCCGAGACTCCAGCCGCTTGATCAAACGCAGCATCTGGGTCTCACTGCGGTGGGCGTGGAAAACCGCATCGGTCATAAATGTTGAAGACCGAACCAAGGACTCGGGCCATTTTGACGCCTGATCTGGCACCTGCGTACAACCGAGCGCTGACAATATCGATTCGAGCTCTTGCGGAGTGAACGTCTCATCAACGGTCAGTCCCACGCGGCCATCACCGAAATCACGCAAGTTCCAGCCCGCCTCCACGGCTTGGGACAACGTGTTTGCAACGTGGTCGGGGCGGAACGCCACCGTGTCGAATCGAGGACCGGCCTCGACGGCAAAACCGGCGGCTTGCAATGAATTCGCGGCCAAATCCGCAAGGTCACGAACACGCTTGGCAATTTCGGTCAAGCCTTCTGGGCCGTGCCAAATGCCATAGAAGCCGCTCATCACAGCCAGAAGCACTTGTGAGGTACAAATGTTGCTGGTGGCTTTGTCGCGACGAATGTGCTGCTCACGGGTTTGTACCGTCAAGCGCAAAGCCGCACGACCTTCGGCATCACGGGAAACCCCGATGATGCGGCCTGGCATGCGCCGCACGTGGTTGGATTGGGTTGCCAAGAAGCCCGCATGAGGGCCACCGAATCCCATCGGGACACCAAAGCGCTGGGCCGATCCGACCGCAATTTCAAAGCCCATCTCTCCCGGGCTTCGCATGAGGGTTAAGAGCAACGGATCGACGGCGGCAATCGAAACCGCCCCCGCCGCCTTCGCCGCGTCGGCCACCGCCGCGTGATCCTGCAACTTGCCGTTGGTGTTGGGCATTTGAACCAAGCAACCGAACACGTCATCACCAAAGTCAAAGTCTTCGGGGCTGACCACACGAACTTCGATACCCATTGGTAGGGCACGGCCCAAAATCACCGCAATGGTTTGAGGATGGGCGGCCGCGTCCATCAAAAAGACATTGCCTTTGCTTCGTGCAATATTTCTTGCCATGGCCATGGCTTCTGCAGCGGCAGTTGGTTCGTCAAGGAGCGACGCCCCCGCAAGGGGCAAACCGCAAAGATCGGCAATCATGGTTTGCCAAGCCAACAGCACTTCCATTCGGCCTTGAGAAATTTCGGCTTGATAGGGCGTGTACTGGGTGTACCAACCTGGATTTCGAAAGACGGTTCGTTCAATGACTGAGGGGATCAAACAATTGTGATACCCAGCGCCAATCGCGCTCTTCAGAATGTGATTTTTTGACATCATCTGACGCAAGGCAGATGCGGCTTCCGACTCCGATGCGGCGGGACGAAGATTCAGAGGGTCGTCGTTCCGAATGGCGTCGGGAATGGCCTCGAACAACAGCTCGGTCATCGAAGACAGACCGAGGGCCGAAAGCATGGCCTCCTGTTCTTCGGGGCGTGGTCCGAGGTGACGCGGGGCGAAGCGGTCGGATGGCTGCAGGTGATCGGATGAAGATGCAATCGAGGGGGTCATTTGCGAACTCATAAGTTGAAAGAATTCTACGCGCGCAGGCGGGTGCCCGTTGGCACCCAAAGTGGTTCGCCGCATTCGGACATAAGCCGGATTCTGTTTCTCGCTGAGCGAGGGGTGATCATTCATCTAGGACCGCCGTTTCCGACGGTCTCGAGCTCGCGACCCGGCGCCAAACCCACGGACCATGGGACGAAGGCACCTGCTTGCGATTGCACCTGGTGGGGTTTGCCTTGCCCCACCCGTCACCGAGTGGGCGGTGCGCTCTTACCGCACCCTTTCACCCTTACCTCCGGACCAGCCGAGGGCGGTTTGCTTTCTGTGGCACTTTCCCTGACCCGCGACGATTGGGCCGGTGGGGGTTACCCACCACCATGTCCTGTGGTGTCCGGACTTTCCTCCCGCGGCACACGACCGCCGACGATCACCTATCCGTGCAAAATTGTAAGTCACAAACCCGACTGGGCCAATCGGCAGCTAGGCTTTCTTAAGAAATGGGACTTGTGGTTTGGGCACAACTTGAAGACGAAAAGGGCGTCAAAGATGCCGTAGAGGCCTTGGGTATGCCTTTGATGGCGGTTGGAAATCCGGGAACCACGGGTGGTGCTCTGGCCACTCGGCTTGAGGCGTCACCATTGGGCGACTTGCGGGCGGTTCCCGAGGGATCCAGCACCCTCTTGATCATGACCGAAGAAGAAGTCACTTCAGAGAGCCTTCGACCATGGGCCTCGGGAACCCAACAAATTTTTACGACCGGACTGTTTCCTGCCGATCCGCAAGAAGCCGCCGCCCTGCCTGATCGAGTTCGACTGGCCCCCCGCTTTCTCCGTTCCGCGGGCTTTCGTGCCGCACTTGATCTCTTGGAGTCCTCACCAAGCCCCAGCTCTATGCATGCTGACTTCTCGGGAAATACCGGCAGAGACTTGCGGTCCCTCTTGCTTGATGCTCTTGACACGCTGCACCACGTAGGTGGTCCTGTGGTGAATTTGCGAGCCAAACAAGACACGCCTGGGGGGACCAAGGTCTCGGTCCTGCTGAAGCACGAGACCGGCGCTATCTCAACCATTCGAAGCGACACGAACTCTCCCGTCGTTCGCAGGCAGTTGGTGGTGGGCTCTGATGAACACCTCTTGGAGATTCAAGCCCAAGGATTCCGCGCGTATGGTCGCCAAGGCGTGGATTCAGGTGGAAATCCAGAATGGTGTGAACCGAGTTTGGGCTCGGCCGCAGGTACCACCATCGCTCGATTCCAACACGCCGGCGAAGAAGGACGCGGGCCCGCCGACTTGGTTTGGCTTTCGCTGCTCCAGGCCGGCATTGATCTTTCCTTGCGTACCGGGGACTCGGTTCGTCCCGAGGACATCTCCTCGATGCACGGGATTCGTCTGTAACCCATCAGAAGCAACAAACGATCCACCACGCGTAGCCAAAAGCGTCAGGACCGCAGCCAACTTTGGCCAGCCGATGTCGAGGAACTAGATCAGGAAGCGGGCTCGGAGCGGCATCAAGATCTCTGGGATCACTCGGTCGGATGCCAAGGCCTCCACCCGACCGGCCAACTCATGCACCAACACACCCGGATCTTCAAATCGCTCAACAGGTCCCGTTCGCTTGACTGTGGAGTACACGCTGCAGCTCTCAACATTGCCAACGCCACTGCCCTTCCGTCGAGGACGCACTTCAACTTGGGCTTGCAAATGACCACTGTGGTCCAGGCTCCAAGCCAACATGGGCTGCATTTCAACCACGCGCTCTTCATCACAACGCATCAAACCCGCCAGTCTTGAACCCCCCAAAAGGGTGTCGTGGACCGCTTCGTAGTGGTCTTGATCGGTATCCAGATCAAATCCGAAGGTGAGTTCCAAACTCACCACGTCCAACGCTCCAATCCCGAAGTAGCCAGGAAGGGTTTCCAGCACATTGGTGGCCAGCTCGTAAGAAGCGGACACTCGAATGGGGTTCACGGCACCACAACGAACGGCACCAGGCCCCACCGCCACCCACTCCATGCGCTGGTCGCCGAGTGGTGCTTCAAGAACCCATTCCGTATCGATTTTTTTTACGCCGGTAAAGCTTGGAGCAACTCGACGCATTCGTTCGAAGAAATCCATCACGATTCGGTCGTCGGGGGGCTGCTTGACCTGAAGATCCAAACGAGCGTTAACGTAGAAATCATCGCAGATGGTGGAGTAACCAGATTCTGATGCGTCCATGCTGAGGTCTGCTCCTGCTCTCGCATCCTGCGAGACTCCACAAAACGTATGTTGATCAGGGATCTTTGGTGACGCTGGCATGTTGTCCACAAGTGCCGTCAGCCCAAGAACGCCAGAGATGTTCTATGGGTCCAGCGGGATACCGCCGCAACCACTGTTCGCAGAAAAAGATACAACCAAGCCAAATGACAACTGCAATACCAAAAGCGGCAACTCGATCGATCGCACCCCAGTACCCACTGTGCGCGAGGGCAAACATCACACAAGATTGAAGCAGATACACCGTTAAAGCCATGCGACCGGCCGCTTGAACATGCCTTGTCAACCAGCCGCCTTCCCCCCGCCATTGGGACAAACCCACAAAAAGTCCCAGCGCCAAAAGGACCGATCCCAACTCATGGGCCACGGTTGTCGGAATGCCGTAGGGCTTCCCCAAACTCATGCCATAGATCGCCAAGGTCTCAAGCAGCAAACCAACCGGAATTCCCCAGCAAAGAGGTCGGAATCGATTGGGTGTATCCCACAACCCGCGTCGGGTCAGCCACAAACCAAGAAGGAACAAGGCAAACACGCGCCAGCCGGTTTGAAAAACCCCTTTGATGCCAACGTAGGTGAAAACCACCATTCGATACAAGGTCGAATCCACCGAGGGTCCTGCCTGAACCACCTCGGTCTCAAGGGCAATAAATGCAGGATCACCCGGATCGGTAGAGGCCATCGCCAAACGCCACCACAGTGCACCGGCAGTTGGAAAGGAAGATTCCTCCACTTCAAAACTTTGCACGGCCGTGGTGATGGCGAGATACCAGCAAAATGCGACGCTGCCAAAAAGGAACAACCACTTTCCTTGCACCCTACGTAGGCGAGCCAAAGGAAAACCCCAAACTGCATATGCGTGCAAAATATCGCCAAAAAACAGCAGCAATCCATGCAACACACCGATGGGGAACAGCCTGAGCATTCGGGCTTCGTGGCGTTTGGAATGCCCATCTGCCAGCATGACCGATGCGCCAAACAACAACGCAAACAAAGCCATAAATTTGCTTTCAAATCCGAGTCGAAGCAGCCACCAGCCGGCCCGGTCGGCAACATCAGACTGGACACTTGGCGGATCCAGTACCAGCGCGATCGGACCCACCATAAATCCGATATTGACCACCAAAATGCCCAGCAACGCCAAGCCACGAATGCGATCTGGGGCGGGGTATCTCACATGCCTGCCAAATCGAGAATCGACGCATAGACGGTCTCTGATTCGGCAAGATCAGCAAACACCAAGTCGGCCTCAGACAATTCTTCAACCGTAAATGCACCCGTGGCAGTGGCAAGACAGCGGCATCCATGGTGATGGGCACAATCAATATCTTTCGGGGTGTCACCGAGGACAACCACTTGGGACGGTCCGAGCTCAGGACGTTTGGCTTGGGCCTGCTTGATGGCATGTGGCACCAGATCACGGCGATGCAATCCTGAGTCACCCCAGCTGCGAACCGAAATACGACTGGTGTCAAATCCAGCTTGCTCCATTTTCGCCACGCCAGTTTCTTCCCAGTTGCCCGTCAAAACCCCAACCTCAACGTTCGGATCGTCATGCAAGAGGTCGACCAAAGCCAGCGTGCCAGGCATGGTGACCAAACGCTCCGGTTCAGCTTTCAAACGGGCGTGCATTTCACGGACGTACATGGCCCGAAACCGAGCCATATGGTCCTCGTCATCTGGGAATCCGGCCACGGCACACACTTCGCGGAAAATCAAATGGTCCAGTCGGCCCGACGTATCAACCTTCTCGGTGGGGAAGGGGTGGCCGAAGACTTCTTCCCCCGCTGCGGCCATAGCCTCCAGCCCCAGACCATGTGTCCGCAAAAGGGTGCCATCAATGTCGAGAAGGACCAGCACTGCTTCAGGCCACTGCCGCGCACACCTTGGCGGCGGCATCTTCAAGATCAGTGGCCACTTGCATGCTCGGGATGTCAGCCTTGGCTGCCTCGAGCACCTCGCGGGCATCTCCCACGTTGGTCCCTTCGAGTCGGACCACGAGCGGCACACTAAATCCAACTTCTCCGGCTGCCGCCACAATGGCTCGTGCGATTTTGTCGCACTGCATGATGCCGCCGAAGATATTGACCAGCACACCTTGCACCTTTTCATCGGAAAGGATGATGCGGAACGCTTCGGCCACAGCTTCTTCGGTTGCACTTCCCCCAACATCCAGGAAGTTGGCTGGCATTCCACCGTGCAGGGCAATGATGTCCATGGTTCCCATGGCCAAGCCTGCCCCATTTACGAGGCAACCAATGTTTCCGTCCAAACTGACGTAGGACAAACCGAACTCACTGGCTCTGATTTCTGCAGGATCTTCTTCAGTTGGGTCAAACATGGCCGCAATTGCCTTCTGACGGAAGAGTGCATTGTCATCAAAGTTGAACTTGGCATCGATGGCAAGCACCTGACCATCAGGGTGCTTTTCGCAGGGAGGCGTAACCACCAGAGGGTTGATTTCAGCCAAGCTGCAATCTCGCTCACGGAAGCATTTCACCAACCTTGACATGATGGCGGCGGCTTGGTTGACCTGTTTGCCTTGAAACCCCAGCTTGAAAGCCAGTGTTCGTGCTTCGTGGCCTTCCAAACCACGCAGTGGGTCAATGGGATGCTTCAGAATGGCATCGGGGTTGTCTTCGGCCACTTGCTCAATTTCCACACCACCTTCGGCCGAAGCGATAAGCACCTCACAACGTCGAGCCCGATCGTGGGTGACCGCCAAGTAGTACTCCTTGGCGATGTCAACCGCTTCGGCCACCAAGAGTTTTTTGACCTCCAGCCCTTCCGATCCGGTTTGGGGAGAAACCATTCGATTGCTCAGCATGAAGTGGGCGGCCTCTCGTGCCTCGTCTTGGTTCTTCACCAACTTGACGAAGCCAGCTTTACCACGGCCTCCGGCATGCACTTGGGCCTTGATGACGACCAATTGCCCTTCGGCGGCGAACACCGCTTGGGCGGCTGAAACCGCCTCTTCAACGGTGGTTGCAACGGCCCCTTCGGGCACGGGGACTCCGGCTGCGGAGAGGATGTCGCGGGCTTGATGCTCATGAACCTTCATGGGGTGCTCCTGATGTGGAATCGGGATTCTATCGAGAGAAGAAGGCAACGAACTGATCCAGCAGGCCTTCGTTGGCGTACGATTGCCCTTTTGCGGAGGTTATTCTCATGCGTCTTGCCATCATTGCCATCGTTTTGGTCGTTCTGGCCGGCCTCAGTGCCCTGTTCTTTGGTGAACAGCTCGGTATTCCCGGATTGGGCAGCACCAACAACACTACTGAAGTGCGGGTGGCAGTGGCGGAGGAAGGTGATCTGGTCGAGTCTGTCTCGGCTCCGGGCTGGATCGAACCAGTTCTCCAAGTGGCCCTCTCAGCGGAAGTCTCCGCCAAGGTCACCGAAGTCCTCATTGATGAGGGAGATGGCGTGACCGAGGGGCAACTCTTGGTTCGGCTGGATGACCGGGAGTTGCAAGCCGACTTGAAGGCCGCCCAGGCACGCCGTGAAGGAACGCAATACGGGTTGAACCGAGAAGAAACTGGTCTTGAAGCCCGCCGACGTGATTTGGAATTTTCCCAAAGAGAGGTTGAGCGGGTTCGAGCCCTCTTTGAATCTGGTGATGTCAGTGAACGTGAGCTCGAACAGGCCGAAAGCAATTTTGCCAACGCCAAGACTTCGGTCGACACGGCCCTGATTGCGGTTTCGAGTGCGGAGACCAATTTGGTCAGTGCGGATGCTGATATCGGTAGATTGGAAGCCTTAATCGACAACACACGCGTCACCGCCCCAATGGATGGCACGGTCATCATGGTTGCCATCGAACCAGGAGAAGTGGTGACTGGTTCATTGAACCATCCGGGGACCATCATGCTCAAAGTGGCTGACCTCAACCGCATGATGATGAAAGCCGAGGTTCCGGAAAGCGACGTCACGAAAGTCAGCGAAGAGAAGCCCGCGAAAGTCTTTGTCAACGCGTATGAAGACGAAGACTTTGTTGGCACTGTGACCCAAGTGGCTTTGGAACGAACGCGAGCGGACGATGGCAACAACATCTTTCTGACGGAAATTGAATTGGAACTTCAAGGACGACGCCTGCGTTCAGGATTGCTTTCAAATACCGAAATCGAAATCGCCGCCCACCGAGGCGTCAAGGTCCCCTACCAAGCCGTTCTTACCAGACCACTTGATGAACTGCCCAAGTCCCTTCGCAACGCGCCCGAAGTTGACGAAAAGAAGAATCGATGTTCAGTGGTCTTCGTAGAGCAGGACGGCCTTGCCAAGGCTGTCCCCGTACGACCCGGCCCCTCCGATCTCACCCATCGAATTGTGGAGTCTGGTGTTGAACCTGGTGCACGGGTGATTACGGGTCCGTACAAACTCTTGGAAATTTTGAAAGACGGCGACAAAGTGGTGATTTCCACCGAAGCATTGAGGCGTCCCGAGTCCCGATCCGCAACACGCAAAGGAAGCCCTGGTCGCCGGGGACGCTTTTGGTGATTATTCGGGTCACGAACCTGCGTCGCGAATTTTCAGTCGGCATTGAGACCATCCATGCTTTAGACGGGGTTGACCTGTCCATTGAACGTGGTGAGATGGTGGCCATCATGGGTTCTTCCGGATCCGGAAAAAGCACACTCATGAACATCTTGGGGTGCTTGGATCGTCCCTCCTCCGGGACTTACGAACTTGACGGAAAATTCGTCTCTGGCATGGGCGAAAAAGAATTGGCCAAAGTTCGCAACGAAAAAATTGGCTTCGTGTTCCAATCTTTCGAACTGCTTCCCCGAACGCCAGCTCTGGCCAACGTCGAGCTTCCTTTGCTGTACGCCAACCAACCCGGGGACCGGCGTGCTCGCGCGGTCCAAGCTCTTGAGCGGGTCGGTCTTGCGGATCGCATGGATCACCGGCCGAACCAGCTCTCGGGCGGCCAAAAGCAACGGGTGGCGGTGGCCCGAGCCCTCCTGACCGATCCGGCTCTGCTGCTCGCGGACGAGCCGACTGGCAACCTTGATACCAAAACCACCGAAGAAATCATGCGGCTTTTTGTGGACCTTCATGACGAAGGGCGAACGGTGGTCATCGTCACCCACGAACCCGAGATCGCCGAATGGTGCACACGAGTGGTGCGACTTCGCGACGGATTGATCGAGTCGGATAAATCCGTGGAGCCGCGACGATGAATTTCTCGCCTCGGTTCATTTTCCAGACCATCCTTTTGGCAATTCGGCAGATCCGAACGCACAAACTCCGATCGTTCCTCACCACTTTGGGCATCATGATCGGCGTGGCTTCGGTGTCCACTGTGATCGCCGCCCTCACCGGTCTCAAAGAACAAGTTCTTAGTGAATTCGAATCTTTCGGGGCGAGCAAGATGTTCATCTTCCCTGATCGACCAGATCGAGACGGACAGAACCGTTACCCCTGGCGAGAGATCAAACTAAAAGAACGTGAGCTCAGAGGGCTGGTCGACAACTGTCCATCTTTTGAACAGTTCTCCCCCAACACAGACTTCCGAGCCGCGGTGATTCATGGCCGAAAAGAGGTTCCCAACATCAATGTGGTTGGCATTTGGCCAACGTGGCATGACATCGAAAATCGCCCTGTCATCATGGGGCGTCCATTTGTCGAGGCCGACGAAATCGATGCCAAACCGGTGGCCATTGTCAACGACGATGCCATCACAGAGCTCGAACTTCCGCCCGATCCGTTGGGCTCCATCATCATGGTCAAAGGTCGACGATTTTTGATTGTCGGGGTCATCGAAACAAATCGCACGGGCATGATGAGTTTTCAACCAGAGCAAACCGAAATCTGGGTGCCTTTTTCTACTGCCCGCAGGATGCAGAGTCCTTGGTCTTTTTTCTACGTCATGGGCCAAGTCAAGTCCCCAGATTTGGTTGACGAAGCCACCGCAGAAGTCCGTAATGTGATGCGCACGATGCGACAGCTGGGGCCCGATGACCCAGACACCTTTCGCGTCGAAGCCATTGATCAATACATTGAACAATTCGGCAAAGTGGCCACTGGTATCACCGCCATTGCGGCTGGGATCGTGGCAATCAGTTTGTTGGTGGGTGGGATTGGAATCATGAACATCATGCTGGTGTCGGTGAGCGAACGAACAAGAGAAATCGGACTCAGAAAAGCGGTCGGAGCGACTCCATCAGCGATCATGCTTCAATTCCTCCTCGAAGCCGTGGTGCTGTCTCTTCTTGGTGGATTGATTGGCTTGGGCTTGGGTCAAGGACTGGCCCTCCTGCTTACCATTCCGGAACAAGGACTCCAGTCGGCCAATATTCCGTCTTGGGCCGTTGCCTTGGCCGTCGTGTTCAGCGCGGGTACCGGCGTGATTTTCGGCTTCTTCCCCGCGATGAAAGCGGCCCGATTGGACCCCATTGAGGCTCTGCGTCATGAATAAACGAACCAAGCTTTTCATTTGGTCTTGCGTCTGCTTCACATCGTGGTTTGTCACGGGCTGCCAACAAACAACGGGCCTAACCGCCTCCCGGCCTGTCCCAGCCATGATCCCGGCGGTGAAATTGCCTGCCCAAGCATCAGCGGCCAATCCTCACACTCAGGAAGATTCAACGGCCCAATCCCCTAAAGAACCAGCCAATGACTCTGCTGTTGAGCTGGATTTGGGAAGCGTGCGGGCTTCCGCACTGCAGAACAACCTCAACATACAAGTAGAGCTGCTCAGCATTGACAGTGCCGAAGCCACCCTTGAAGAGGCCCGCGCGATCATGGATCCCACGTTGTCTGCAACACTGAATCGAAGCAGCAACAACAGTCCTGCAGCCCAAGACACGCAAGGCACGCAAAATGACAACAGTTCCGCTTCGATAGGTGTCACAATGCCTTTGGGCATGGGCGACAGTCTGGACGTCCGTCTCCCTTGGTTTCGGTCCTCCACGAACGCCGCGTTCAGTTTGTCTTCGTACAACGCCGCCCAACTGGATGTGACCTATCGGTCACCATTGACCAGAGGCCGGGGCATCAAAAATTTTGAGCGTGGTATCAGAATCGCCCAGACGGAATTGGATCTCACGGTCTTGAACACACGCTTGTCCATCACCAACACTTTGGCCAATGCGGAACGGGCGTATTGGACGTGGTACGCCGCGGGGGAAGCCGTGGCCGTGGCGAAGGAACGGGTACGACTGGCCGACGACCAAATTGCCCGGGCTGAACGCAGGGTACGAGCGGGAGCTTCGGCTGAACTCGAAGTGCTTCGCGCCAAGAGTGGTTTGAGTTCTGCTCAAGAAGCACTTTTGAATGCCGATGTCAACCATCGCAACGCCGAACGAGCATTGCGGGCTGCGATGCGTCGGCCAGATCTTCCTTTGGGACAACAGGGCGGATTGACACCAAACACTCTTCCAGATCCAAGTGTTCGAAGCTTGGACCGTGCGGCATTGGTGACCATGGCAAAAAGCGAACGCGCGGAAATCGCACAACATCAAGGACGTCTGTCGAACCTGCAAGAGCGACTTGAAGGCGCGCAAGACAATGAACGCGTGGCGGTTGATTTTGTAGCGGGGTGGGGTCGATCGAGCATTGGCAACAGCCTTGAAGATGCTTTCCGAACCATCAACGACGGTCGCGAATGGTCACTTGGCTTCAACGCCACCATGCCTTTGGGGAATGTTGCCGCGGAAGCCCAAACCCGATCGGCACGGTTGGCCCGCCTCCGAGAGATCCGCTCTGGTGTTTCCATCATGGATCAAATCGAGCGTGAGGTCCTTGATGCGGCCGACCGTTACGAAAGCGCGGGCGAACGAATCAAAGCCGCCCGGCAAGAACTCAAAGTGACCGAAGCGGCTTTGGGTGGGGAACAACGACAATTTGAAGCCGGGACCGTCACCAGTCGACAAGTGTTGGAGGCGGCAGAAGCCTTGGCCGCGGCTCAGAATCGGATGGTCAGTGCGTTGACCGATCTCGAGACAGCCAGGATTGACTTGGCCGTCGCCTGTGGCGGGCTGTTGGGCCGAGACGCCATTGACTTTGGTCAGAACGACTGATCAGCCGCGAATACTGAGCCAAGCGCCAATCGCAAGTGGACACAGCAAAAGGGTGGGGAGATATGGCGCGATCTCGGGAGAAAATCCAGGGATATCGGCCAACATCGAACCCCAAGTCAGAACGAAACCCCCAAGCCCAAAGGCAACAGCCCGCGTCCCCGCACGAATCAAACCATCTGGACGGGGCCCAAGCAAAGCGGGGAGCGCCAAGAAGGGCAACAAGACGCCGGCCAGCAACGCAGAAAAGTGCGCGGAATACTGACGACGGAATCGGTCTTCTACGGAATTGACCTCATCACCACCAGATTCCAGCCTTTTCAACGTACGAGAGATGTCTGTCCAGCCGAACAGCGAGGCGAATTGTGATCGATGCCGAGCCAACAACACCATGGGATCCAGGTCGGTGGTCAGCGACGCGACCGGCTGGGGAGGACGCGGCAACTCGGCCAGATCAATGGCCGAGCCATTGTTCAATGTCCACAGCCCGTTCTCATTCCAAGTCGCAGTGGCCGCTTCGATGCGTCGCACCGTTCGCCCAGTGTCGTCTCGCTCGAGCACCAAAACATCAGCCATGGTGCCTTGAACCGGATCACACGACCCCGAACACCAAAGTCGACCCGAGCCATCTGGAGTGGGCGGGACTGCAAATGCACGGATGGCGTCTTGACCAATATCGCCGTGGGTTCGAGCCAAGAGCGGAGACAGTTTGGGAACCATGAACTCTTGGTTCAACCCTTGAAGGACGATCAGAATCAGTGTTCCTTCGACGATCGGTCGCATCAAGGAACGGCGGGAGATCCCTGCCGCCTGCAGACCCACAATTTCTCGGTGGCGCTGCATTCGAACAAAAGTGAATCCAGCGGCTCCCACCACGGCCGGGGACCAGAGCAGAGCGTAAAGCTGGAACAAACGGGGAAGTTGGAAATCGATCACAAAACCAAACGCTTGAACGAACCTTTGAATTCCCTCGCCCGAGGTCACCTCGAGGTATTCATGAAACGTCAGCAACGTGTCAATGCTGGTCGCCAAGAGAAAAAGCAAACCGAAGAGCAATACAAAATTGCCCAAAAACCGAGCGCGGACCGTACGTCGAATCAATGGCGGAAGGAAGAATTTCATACCGGTCGACTCCGGACGGCCGCCAGAGCCCCAAAGACCAATGGCAAGACAGGTCCCGCAAACACGATCCAAATCCCGTTGTCGAGACCGGTGCGAACCGCGTTGGCCCCAGCCACAACCAAAAGCATCGAAAACAAGGCTGGCATGTAGGCCACCGACCACACCAAAAGCAACGGACGCCCCCTCATACGCAGCGCTAAAGTCGCCCCCAACAACGTAAGACCCGGCAAGGTGGCGGGCATGGCCACACGGAACCATCGGTTCGAAATGGATTCCCGGAACGTACGATCCACCACGCGTTCCAGAAGGCGACGGGTCGATTCTTCGACCGAAGCCAAGCGAGGTTCGATCGCCTGCCACGTCAGGACAGGTGCTTGCAAATCGACACTCGTCAATTGCAAATCATTCAGAAATACCTCTCGAGCCTCGGGTTCTTGTCCCACTTTGGCTTGCGGCAGGTGCAAGCGAATGCCCGTCTCCGCCGCATCAGCTCGACCCAGCCATTGCTGCATCCCTCGAGATGTGGAAACACCTGCATCTGTGACTTGGATGGAAGCGGTTGAAGCCGAAAGGGATCGCGTGAGGTCTTCTGATCGACGTCGCAATTGGACTTTGCCCAAACATCTTCCATCTTGGTCCATACCTTGAGCCGAAAGTTGCCAAACCTCTCCGTCTCCAGGCGATCGAAATTCCACAAACCCCACCTCTCGTAGACGTGCGTCCACGTTGGCCATGACCCGTTGGTCACGCTCGGCTTTGGCCAACACCTCCAGAATTTTCATCACCTTGGGGGAACGGTCAGGTTCTTCCATCCAACGGACGAGCTCGGCAGAGGTCTGAACTTTGGCTCGTCTTCGGCGGGGGTCCTCGGGGTCGTACATCCGGATTGGTTTGGGATCGGCAATTGATGCCAAGACACCATCCTCCGGGCGACTCATCACCGCATCACGCATCCGGAGTTCCAGTTCGCGGGGCCGATTCCCGTTTGCGGCGTACACCAAAATGTCGATACGCCGTGCGCTGATGTCGGAACTGGGCAAGCCTTCAGCATCTCGAGAAACGATGGTGACCCGATCAAGTTGCACTCGATCTTCAAGCCCCGCCCGTTTGTCTGGTCCCAATCGCGCCCCGTTGGCGGCGTGGATCCAGACATCACCGGTATCGAAGGCTTCGCCCCGTTCGACCGACCGGGCCAACGCGCTGGCCAACCCACGAGCCACGACCCCCTCCGCCGCAGCCCAGGCACGAGGAACGACAAAATTCGACAAGCCGGCCAAAATGAGGCCCGCCACCAAGCCACAAATTGCGACCGGAAGCACCATCCGGAATGGGGAACGCCCACATGCCGCGGCCGTCACCACTTCTCCATCGTTCGCCATGCGATACACCGCAAGAGTTGCACCAAGGCCGGCGGCCAAGGGCAGGGAGTATTCGAGCATGGGCAAGGCCACCAAAAATAAAAATTCCGCCATGTCCCCCGCAGAATCAAAATCCCCTCGGCCCAATGGACGAAGGGCCGCACCAAAGACTGCCAAAACCAACACCACCGCCAAGGTGTATCCCACCGAGCGCAACGTCTCTCTGATCACCATGCGATCCAGACGAGACAACATGCCGAACATATCCGAAGGCCATCCAGCTCAAGCTGGATGGGTCATGCTCCCAGGATCGAGCAGTCGATCCAACTCTTGGGGCTCGACCAAGCCTCGGCGCAACGTCTCTTCGCGAACGGTCGATCCTGTGTTAAACGCCACCTTGGCAATATCGGCCGCTTCGTCATAACCAATCACTGGCGCTAAGGCTGTACAGGTCATAAGGCTACGCTCCAAGTGACGCTCAATCTCTGAGACGTTGGGTTCCAAACCCATCAGACAACGATCCACCAACATGTCGGCCGTGGCCGACAACAGACCAATCGAATCCAAAAGAGCATCGGCCATCATGGGCATGGCCACGTTGAGCTCCAAGAGCGAGCCGACACCTCCGGTTCCTCCCAACGCAACGGCCAAGTCGTTGGCTTGCACCCGGCAAGCGACCATCATGGCGGATTCACAGATCACTGGGTTGACTTTGCCTGGCATGATGGATGATCCCGGTTGCACCGCGGGCAACGCAATCTCAAACAACCCCCCTCGTGGCCCAGAACCCATCCAACGCAGGTCGTTCGCAATCTTGGTGAACGAGACCGCGACCGTGCGCAAAAAGCCAGACGCCTCGACCACACAGTCGCGGGTCGCTTGGGCTTCAAAGTGATTGTTGGCCTCAGCAAAAGAAATACCAAGCGCTACGGTCAGCCGCTGGGCCACCTTAGCGCCAAATTCTGGATGGGTGTTGATGCCAGTGCCGACCGCGGTGCCACCGATCGGAAGATTGGAAGCCAAAGCTGAAGCCGCGGCTTCTGCTCGACCAATGGCTTTGTCAATCTGATCCGCGTACCCAGAGAATTCTTGCCCCAAAGTAACTGGAGTGGCATCCATCAAATGGGTACGTCCCAGTTTCACAATCTCCGAAAATGCTTTGGTCTTTTCTCGCAGCGCATCACGCAAACGGGTCAGGGCTGGCACCAACGAACGGGTGATGGCCTCCGCACCAGCCACTTGCATGGCCGTCGGGAAAGTGTCGTTGGAAGACTGCCCCATGTTGGCATGGTCGTTGGGGTGCACCGGATTTTTCGCCCCAATAGGTTGTCCGGCGGCCAAACAGGCCAAGTTGGAGAGGACTTCGTTGACATTCATATTGGTGCTGGTGCCACTTCCGGTTTGGAACACATCCACCGGAAAATGATCCATGGCTTGTCGGCCTTCGGAGCCAGAGACCAACGCCCCCCCTTCCCCATCTAATCCAGCGCGAATCGTTTGGGCCGCTTCAGCAATGGCTTCCGCAACTGAAGGCTCCAGACGCCCCAATTCTGCATTCACCCCAGCGCAAGCTTCTTTCAGATGTGCAAAAGCCTGAATCACGGCGGCCGGAACCGGCCGTCCGCTGATGGGGAAATTCAACACGGCCCGCTGGGTCGAAGCGCCATGCAAGATGTCCGAGGGGACTTCCATCTCCCCCATAGAATCACGTTCGGTTCTGGTCGTCATGAGCAGAATCGTACCTCTCGCCGAAGTCCTGCATGAGGCGAGCCACAGAACCCGCGTGTTTGGGCCCAAGCAAATCATGTCCAGCATCCGGCAATGACTCAAAGGACCAATTTTTTTTGGCCGCCAAATGTTGCATACTCCCCATTGGGGCAACCTCGTCCCGCTCCCCGTGCACCAACCCGATGGGACAATTCGGTGCGATCTCGTGCAGTGGGCCAGGAAGCCGCCCCCGTCGCTCAAGCCACCAACACACAGGTTTCGCAAAGATGCCCGAAGGGAGACCCTTCTGACGAAGCTTTCCTGACAATGCCTCCACCAGGTCTCCGGCCCCAAGTCCCATGGCTCCATCCACACACTTGGCTTGGGCCGCCAAACGCAGCGCTACGCCTGCTCCCATTGACATGCCGGCCACACACCAGCGGGCTCCTGAGGACTCCAGCCAGCTGGCCAAGGCCTCGTGTTCGCACCGCCCCAACTGCACTTCACCATTGGCGTCACCATGTCCGGGAAAATCAACCACCACCACCGAACCTGCGTGGGGCAACAGCTCTGGGAGCACATGCATCCAAACTCGACGGGACCGTCCGTGTCCATGCAAAAGAAGCCAATTGGTGGTGCCGCTGCCTTCCAAGATCCAAGCCGAATCCAGCCCTTCAACCTCACTCCAAGGGACCCCAAGGTGATCGGGATCCAAAGGCAATCCACGACCCAAAGCCCATCCTTCACGCACTCGGGGCGGGCGCACCACCGCCCGGTACACCGTTAGCAAGACAAGGAGGTACAAGATGGTGAACCCCAGAATCGGCAAGACGAGATATTCCAAAAACGAAGACAAAGCTTCGGGAGCGTATCCTCTGCGGTATGACCGAAGACAATGTTGAACCGCTGATTGTAAAAAACGAAGGTCCTGTCGGGATCTTGCAATTGCATCGCCCCAAGGTGTTGAACGCACTGAATCCCGATTTGATGTCGAAGTTGGCGGCAGCCGCCGAAGCCTTCGATGAAGATCCAGAGATCAGATGCATTTTGATTCTTGGATCGGAACGGGCGTTTGCGGCGGGTGCGGACATTGGGGACATGGCACCACGCTCAGTGGCCGACATGAAGAAACGCGATCAATTCCGAGATTGGGACCGGTTGCGACGCATCCGCACCCCATTGGTGGCTGGCGTGAGTGGGTTTGCTTTGGGTGGGGGCTGCGAATTGGCGATGCTCTGCGATCTTGCCGTGGCGTCTGACAACGCCAAGTTTGGTCAACCCGAAGTCAGCATCGGTGTCATCCCTGGTGCCGGAGGCACACAAAGATTGGCCCGCAGTGTGGGTCGGGCCATGGCCATGGACATGTGTCTGACCGGACGCATGCTTGACGCCCATGAAGCCCTGCGTATTGGGTTGGTCAGCCGAGTGGTCCCAACCGAAGGCTTTCAGCAAAGCATGATTGCAATTGGTGGGGAGATCGCAAAGCAGGCACCCTTGGCTGTGAAACTGGCCAAAGAATCGGTTGAAGTGGCATACGAAACACCCCTCGAAGGTGGCATTTTGGCCGAGCGCAATCTTTTCTTCAGCTGCTTCGGCACCGAAGATCAAAAGGAAGGCATGCAGGCCTTTCTTGAAAAACGCAAACCCGAATGGCGCAACCGATGATTTCGGTAGGCTGACCACAAAAACGTGCAAGGCATCAAGGAGAATGTATGGATTCGGCATCCCTCAACCACGCCATGATTGATGATCAAGAGGCGCAAGCGGCCCAAGCCGCCGCCGATGAGTTTGGCCAAGTAGGTCACGAAAGCATCGAGCCGATGTTCATCAAGCAGAGATACGACGGCTACACCGAGGACAACCAAGAAGCGTGGCGGCAGCTCTACGCCGAGCAGATGGCGTACCTCCCCGAACGAGCTTCTCAGGTGTATTTGGATGGCGCCGAAGCCATTGGCCTCAAGCCCAACGGCATCCCGAACATCGAGCAACTGAACGCGCGGCTTGAGCCCCGCACCGGCTGGAACTCCGTCCCCGTTCCTGGGTACATCCCAGCCAAAGCGTTCTTCGCGTGCCTGGCCGCGCGAAGATTTCCCACCACCATTGTGATTCGTCCTTTGGAGCGTCTGGATTACTTGCCCGAGCCTGACATCTTCCACGATGTGTTCGGACATGTCCCTCTGCACGCGGACTCGGTCTTTGCGGACTTCCTGCAGACGTACGGGCAAGCCGCGCTGCACGCCACCACAGATCAGCAAACTGAAGAGTTGGCCCGTCTCTTTTGGTTCACCGTGGAGTTTGGTTTGATTCAAGAGGACAAGCGCCTGAAGGTCTACGGGTCAGGTTTGATCTCAAGTCCCGGAGAATCTCGACACGCATTGGAAAGTCCTGACGTGGAGCGTCGAGCGTTTGATTTGGAACAAGTGATTGCCACCCCTTTCGAGATCGATCACTACCAGCCCATTTTGTATGTGCTTGAATCTTTTGCTCAATTGCGCGAAGCCATGCTCTCATACGCTGGCCGCCTGCAGCCTGCCTGATCATGTTTCCCGTGGTTGTGGCGCTGTTTATTGGGGCTCTGGGCTGGCTGATGTTCAGCGCGATGGGGACCAAGGCCGCCTTCATGACCATCTCGATGATCGCGGTCGGTATTTTGGCGTTTCGGTTGTTGCAGCGCCAAGAAGGAGGCACGGCTTTTCCTCCAGATGACGATCCGGAGGCCTGACCCACTGCAATCAGTGTGGCACTTCCTTGACCGCGTTCCGGTTCCACGACGGGACGTGCACGACGATCGGGCCATCCCCTTCGACGATCGCCTGACAGCAAAGACGCGAGTTGATTTGGAGCCCTGGAGCCTCCTCAACACGATCTTCCTCGTCTTCGTCGGCTTCCGAACAATCTGACATTCCTTGGGTGAGGTACACATGGCAGGTGGAACAGGCACAGACGCCTCCACAAGCGTGTTCAATGTTGATGCCGGCATGGACCGCAACCTCGAGCAGCGGCTGTCCCTTGGCGGCTTTCAACTCCCACACCGCCTGATCGGTGTCAGTCAAGGCGTGAGGATCGTCGAGATGAAACGTCACTGAAACGGTTTTTTCGGCGTGCGCGAATTCGCTGTGACCCATGTGCATGTTCGTATTCTAGTCTCATGAGCGTTGAGATTTTGGGCTTGACTGAATCACAATTCGTGGCCCAAGCCAAGCATCTGGATCTGACCCCGGCCGCCGCCGCCCGCGGCTGGCGGCAGCTGTTTCGTGAAGGGACCCTCCCTGCCGAATTCAAAGGAAAAGTCCAACTTCCCTCCATGCCCATCGTGCGCCGCGAACCCGATGGATCCACCCTGAAATTTGCCCAACAGATCGAAGGAGGCTTGGAGACCGAAAGTGTGATCCTGCCCCAACGAGGCCGCACCGGACGAATCCGCACCAGTCTTTGTGTTTCTTCTCAAGTTGGGTGCGCGATGGGATGTCGGTTTTGCGAAACTGGCACCTTGGGTCGAAGAACGCAACTCACTCCAGACAAGATCGTGGGTCAATGGTTCGCCGCACGTCATGTCGAACAGCACACCATCACCAACATTGTGTTCATGGGCATGGGCGAACCCACCGACAACATCGAAGCGGTCCTCCAAGCCATCCGAGTCTTGACCGAGCATGGCGGACCTGCCATTGCCCCTTCGCGTATTTCAGTTTCTACAGTTGGCCGAGCGCGGGGTATTGAACGCTTGGCTGAGTTTGCCAACGAACCCGGATTCCGCCAGCTCCGCTTGGCGGTCAGTTTGAATGCCCCCAACGACGAGATCCGCCAATCCATCATGCCCGTCAACCGTGCGGAACCACTTGCAGATCTCCGCGCGGCCATGGACGCGTGGCCAGCAGGAGACCGGCTGCCCATCTTGGTGGAATACGTCCTCATTCCCGGTGTGAACAACGCACCTGGTCATGCCAATGAAGTCGCCAAATTCTTGGCCGGACTTTCCGTCAATCTGAATGTCATTCCCTACAACCCCATCCGCGACTCGCCGTGGCCGGCCCCGACCGAATCCGAAGTAATCGCGTTTTGCGAAGAAGCTCGGGACGCAGGACTTCGAACCAAACGTCGTCGCACCATGGGACGTGACGCCATGGCCGCCTGTGGGCAATTGGGAAATCCCAAACTGAGACGGAAGCGAAACCGCGACTAGCGAAGTAGAACTCAAGCCAAGCGCTTGCATCAAGAATCTTCAGATCTTCAAAGCCGATCGCGGTTCCACTCGTGCAAGGCAACCGCGGTCGCCACCGAGACATTCAGACTCGGTACCGTCGAAGCCATCGGAATGTTGACTACGTCATCGCAAACCGCCAATACGTCGTCTGGAATTCCGGTCGCTTCAGCGCCGACCAAGAGAACATCACGTTCACCTGGAGCAACGCGGCGAAGATCCACCGAACGTGGACCAGTCTCGAGCGCGATGATCCGAAATTGCAGCGAACGAAGCCAGTTCAAGGTCTCAAATAAGTTGGATGCGATTCCCCATGGAATGCTAAAAACATGGCCTACCGACACCCGGGACGCCTTGCGGTACAACGGATCGGCACAAGAAGCATCAAGCAGCACCGCATCGGCCTCAAATCCAGCCACGTTGCGAAAAATAGAGCCGATATTGTCTACATCGGTAACACCAACGGGGACCACGACCCGCTTTCGTCCTGGAGTGGCCAAGACCGCCAGACGGGTTTGGGCTTCCAACTTACGGTGGTGCGGACGATGCCCCGCTGCCAAAACCCCGCGATGAATCCGGAAGCCAGCAATCTGGATCATGCTCGCAAGCGAAGTGACATAGACGGGAATGTGATCTGGTAAGTCGCGGAGAACATCTTCCATGTTGTCCACTGCGGCTTCAGACAACAGCAAACTGTGCACCTGTTCATGGTGCTTGACAAAGCGCGCCACCACACGCTTGGATTCCACCAAGAACAAATCGTCCCGTCCCCGCAAATCACGATCCCGAACATCGCGATAGGGCTCAAGCCGAGGATCTTCAAGATCGTCAATGGGAACAATCACAGTCGAGAACGCATGCGAATTTCTGCCGGTGCCGCGGTGACCACATGATGCGGCGGGACCGACTCAGTGAGGAAGACACCACCCCCCACCACGCATCCGCGTCCCACCACCGTGTCCCCCCCCAAAATGGTGGCGCCGGCATAGACCACCACGTCGTCCTCCAAAGTGGGATGACGTTGCTCGGAGCCACGGAGCACCCGTCCGTCGGCATCGGTCGGCAGGGAGCGGGCGCCCAAAGTCACCTGCTGGTACAACCGGCAGCCATCTCCGATTTTGGCGGTCTCCCCAATCACGACTCCCGTGCCGTGGTCGATGAAGCATCGGGCCCCGATCTTGGCACCCGGATGAATATCGATGCCCGTTTCTGAGTGGGCCATCTCGGCCAGCATTCGGGCCAACACCCTTGCTTGACCAAGATGCAACTCATGGGCGAAGCGGTACACCGCGATGGCTTTAATTCCCGGATAACACAACCACGCTTCCGAAGGACTGGTCATGGCCGGGTCACCACGCTCGGCCGCTTCCAGATCTCCCGCCAACATTCTCCTGAGCCGTGGGATGGAAAGCACGACCGCGTCTTCCAACATGGGGTGGGTGCTGGCAAGGCCACGCAGGGCGGCACGCAGCCGAACCCGAAGCTGATCAAATGCATCTTGACGGGCACGGTCTCGAGCCTCTCCAAGAGGGATCCGCTCCAACGTCCCCGGAAGCAACAGCGGGAGCACTGCATCTAGGACTCCTCGGGCTTCAGTCGTTGTCGGGCACGCATCCCAGGACTCGCAGCCGGGAAATTCGTGCCAATCGTCCAGTGGGTCGTAGGAAGGCATGCAGGGAGAATCGTACGCATCCTCGTGGTAGGGTGGAACATCATGGCTGAGGAGCACCTGAATCTCGATGGCCTGCGTGCGGAACTCGACCGGTATCCCGACGGGACGCCGATGGATGTGCTCTACAGTTTGCTGCAACGGGTCCAAGTTAGCTGTGAGGATGTGGCCTCCAGCATCAGCTTTGGTGACGAAGAATACGAGCGAAATCCGATTTCCTCGGGTCCTGGATGGGAACTTGTTTGTATTTGCTGGAGGCCCGGACAAACCAGTCCGGTGCACGACCATCGAGGCAGTGGCTGTGGCATCTTGGTGCTGCAAGGCACATTGACGGAGACCGTGTTTGAATCCACCAGTGATGGCCCGATGACCAAGGCAGGAAGCCGCGATCTTCACCAAGGAGAGATCTGCGCCAGCCATGACGACGACATTCACCAGATCGAAAATGCCGACGAAGAAAACCTCGTGACCTTGCACGTGTACACACCACCGCTCCGCGATGTGCGACTCTTTGACGCGCCGACCGGTGCGGTTCGACCTTTGACCTACGACGATGTCACGGGACGACCCATTTATTCGGTGACCGGCTAAGACCCCCGACGACGGTTCAGGCATCGACGGCGAACATCATCCAAATCAAGAGGAGCGTTTGTTCCTCCCACAATCAGTGATTCATTCGCGAACTTTCGTGCAGGTGGAGGCACGCATATCACTCGAATCATCGGTGGAGACTGATCATCAATCCAAGCTGTGCAGGGGCCCACTCGGGTGCTCATGGTTTCCGCCCGGGGATCAAATGCAAGATGTTCAAGCACGGGGCGAACCTCCTCGGCGGCCGCGTGCACGCGGACGCGAATCTCGGCACTTTGGTTCCAATGACCCTGAACCAAACGCCCAGTTAATCGAACGTCTGGCCGCAACAAAGCCTCATCTAGTGCTTCCATTACTCCCAGAGCCGCCTCGCAAGCATCGAAGTACCGCTCTTGAACCACCAGTGGACCGTCGTTTTGACGTTCCAAGATCTCCAAGTGACGAAACACTTCCGCCGGCGAAATGAACGTCTTGACCTGCAACGCTCGCTTGGCGGCACGCAACGTAGATCCCGAGTGTCGGTACATCCAATCCGCCAAATGGGCGGTTTGCGAGGAAAAGTCAGGTGAGGGGGAAGGCAAGTTGAGAGCAACCTTTCGAGAAGTACTTGAACAAACCTATACTGAGGTTATGCAGTGTGATGAATGTGGCAAACCGGCAAACGTGCATGAGATCCGGGTTGAAAACGGTATGAAGACCGAGCGACATCTGTGCAGTGAATGTGCGGCCCAGGCCGGTCTGACCGCCCAAGAGGCTCATGTTGATGCCCCAACCAATCCCGTGGAAATGATCAAGCAGGTCCTCGCGGCCGGCCCCGAAATTGAGGTTCGAGCCGCACCGGAGTGTCCAACCTGCGGATCAACCTTCGCCCGATTCAGAAAAATGGCCCTTCTGGGTTGTCCCGACTGTTACCAAGCTTTGCAAGTTCCACTGCAGCCTCTCATCCTGCGCAGCCAAGCTGCCGAAGTACGCGAACTGCCTGAGCACCAAGGTCTCCGCCCTTCAGGCTTCAAATCACCCAGCCAACCCACCAAGACCCTCATTCGCTTGGAGCGTGAACTGCAAGGCGCCATCCATGCTGAGCAGTACGAACGTGCGGCAGATTTGCGCGACAAAATCCGGAAGCTCAATGAAGGTGTCGAACCACCGGACCTCACGGAGTGATTCTCCCCTTTGAACAACATGAGGACGATGGACTTCTCGACGTGGTTTTGATCAGCCGCGCACGATTGGCACGAAACATCTCAGGCGAACCCTTCGTAAATCGTGCCAACCGAGAAGAACAAATCCGCATACGCGACGGGATCGCGTCTGCGCTGCGTGGTCTTCCAGAACTTGGCTTGCATTGGTTTGACCCCGAGACAGCGCCCTCCGCGGAAGGACAGGTTCTGTTGGAAAGGCATCTGGTCAGCCCCAAATTTCTGGAGCCCGGCCCGCACCGTTTGGCCGGCTACCGAGAAGATGCCCGTCTCTCGGTCATGATCAATGAAGAGGACCACCTTCGTATCCAAGGCTACGGCCTTGCCGGAGGTCTCTCTTTGGCTTGGGCCAATGCCAAAGGGTGTGAGAGGCTGCTGGATGAGCACCTCAATTTCGCGTTCAACGAACAGCTGGGCTACTTGACCGCCTGCCCTACCAACGTCGGGACGGGAATCCGACTTTCCCTCATGCTCCACCTCCCTGGTATCAATTTGGTTGGAGGCATGGATCGCATGCAACACGCCGCCAACGATTTGAATTTGGAAATGCGAGGCACCACCGGTGAAGGCTCTGAAGCCATTGGGGACCTCCATCAGATCAGCAACCGCCGAACCCTTGGGATGGACGAAGAAGATTTGTTGCATTTCTTGGAAGAAGACTTTGTGTCCCGGGTGGTTCGTGAAGAACGGCGTGCCCGAGACACTTTGCTTACCACCCGTCGAGAATTTCTGGACGACCGCGTGCAACGTGCACTGGCCATGCTTCGCCACGCTCGTCTGTTGGGCGAACGAGAAGCTTTGGACTTGCTTTCAGAACTTCGGCTGGGCATCGCGGTTGGGTTGCTCACCGGTGTCACACTGGAAACCGCAAGCCAATTGATGCAGCGTGTACGTTCTGGTCACTTGACTCGGGCCACCGGGTGCACTGAAGAAGAGCCACTTCGGGCCCAACGCGCAGATCTGGTCCGGCGGGAACTTGGTGGCGGCACCCCCCAATCCGAATCAACGTAAACCGTTTGACGCTTCGGGGTCGGCCAAAGCCGAAAGCGCTTCGGCGAGCGTGAGATCTTTCCTGGTGATGCCGCCGGCGTCGTGGGTTGTCAGTCCGATTCGCACGGTGCACCACCGAATGTCCAAGTCGGGATGGTGATCGGCCGCTTCGGCCAAAAACCCAGCTTGAACCACGTAAGCAATGGCTGCCGGAAAGGATGAAAGCGTCACCTCGCAATGGATGAGGTCACCCTCGCGTTGCCACTTTGGATGGGATGCAAGCCAAGAGTTGATTTCAGTGTCTTCAAGCTTCATGCCGTCCAGCGTAGGCTGTCAGCATGGATGCCGTGCCCACCACTCGACTTGCCCCGAGTCCAACGGGCGGTCTGCATCTTGGCAACGCTCGCACATTTGTGGCCAACTGGGCCTTGGCTCGGCAGCGGGGCGGAAGGGTTCTGATGCGTATTGAGGACGTGGCACCGACCTCGACGACCTCCACTTGGCAAGATGACGTCTTGGGTATTCTCCAGTGGCTGGGACTCGATTGGGATGGCCCCGCCCTGATTCAAAGTGCCGAACTTCCACCCCACCAAGCCGCGTTGGACCAATTGGCGGCGCAAGGTCTGGTCTTTCCCTGCTCAAAAACCCGGAAGGATTTGCTGTTGGTGACCGCGCCTCAAGAGGGCGATTTTGAAGCCCGGTACGCCCCAGAACTTCGACCCGAGTTGCCGTGGCCTACCGATCTGCACCACGCACCTCCCGGGCTCAATTGGCGGGTGAAAACCAGTCCCGGCGAAGTGCACTTCACCGACGAATTCGCCGGGCCACAGCGTTTTGACCCCCACCTCGAAGTGGGCGACTTCATTCTCTGGACCAAACGCGGGCAACCCTCCTACCAGCTCGCCTGTGTGGTCGATGACCATCGAACCGGGGTCAACATGGTGTTTCGTGGCGACGATCTGCTGTCAAGCACGGCTCGGCAAATCATGCTGTCGAAATTGCTGGGATGGCAATCCCCCAGATGGTGGCATGTCCCGTTGGTTCTGGATGAGCAAGGTGAACGCCTTGCCAAACGCAACAAGTCCATCCGATTGACTGAGTTGCGTGAAGCCGGCGTACCACCTTCCGCCATTTTGCGTCTCTTGGCGAAATGGTGCGGTCATGGGGCTCCCCAAAGCATCACCAACATCCAAGACTTTCTTGATGGCTTTTCCATCGACCGCATGCCTCGCACCCCAGTCCGGTGCACCCAAGAAGATCTTGATGCGTTGCATCAACTGTAAAAACAAACACAATGGAAGCGGAACTCGAGAGAGAATCAGCTTCAAGAAACCATGACCGACAGGCATCCGCTCATATGACCATCAACCCTCCAAAACGGAATTCTCTGGAACTGATCTTCACGCTGGGGTGTCTGATCGGACTCCTGTTCGGTTGCGGACCGTCGATGCCCCAAGAGCCCGTCCCCCTCAAAATCGGCGAACGAACCTTTGCCATGAGATTGGCTTGCGATCCCGCATCTCGGGAAAGAGGACTCGGCGGCGTACAAGAACTTCCTGAGAACGAAGGAATGATTTTCGCTTTCCCGCAACGATCGGTGCGAGCTTTTTGGATGAAAGACTGCTTCATCGACCTTGACATTGTGTTTGTGGATGATCGAAGTCGGGTGGTAGATCTTGGTCAAATGAAAGCAGAACCACCGCGAAGCGCGAACGAATCACTCGCGGCCTACGAGATTCGACTCCAAGCTGGGGCGGCCCGATCTCGAAACCCAGCACGGTTTGTGCTGGAATTTGCAGCCGGAACAATCGATGCCACCGGACTTTCCATTGGTGATCGAGTGGAATTTGACGCCGAAAGTCTGAAGTCGTTGGCCAAATAACCCGAATCGAGAGCGTGTCTACCGATTTTCTGCCCACTCCAGCCCATCCAACGTGGACGGTGGTGTTTGCCGCCGATGCATCGTTTCAGGCTCAAGCCCAGTGTTGGGGCCGCCAGCTGCAGGCTCGCTGGGCGACATCGTTTGCTCAAATCGAGTGGGGCACGATCCGAAACCCTGACGATTTGATTCGTGGTGACACGGTGGTGCTGTTCGGACCGGAAGATCAACTTGCCCTCACCGCCGAGCAAATCCGTGAACAGGGACGCAGTGTGACCCTGATCGATACCAACACGAACCTCAGCTCTTCCGAGCAGCTCCAGGTCCGGTTGGAAGCATTGCTGGAACAAGAGCACGAAATTCGCCAACTTCGCAAAGACGAGGCCTATGCGTGCGCTCAATACCCCGCCCTCCAAGACGCCGATGAACTCCGGCGTGAGCTCGAAGCCGCCGCGAACTTTCAGGAAGATCTCCTCCCTGCATTTCCCGTGAAGTTTGGAAACTTGGTGGTGCATGGACTCTGGCGCCCCAGCCGCTACCTTGCCGGCGACCTGCTTCGAGCGGAACCTGCACCCGATGGTGGACTGATCATGCTGCTGTGCGATGTGATGGGGCACGGGATCCCGGCCGCCATTGGCAGCGCTTTGCTGACCCAATCGTTTGACCACGCCCGCGAGTCCTCGGGCACGGATCCAGGGATGATCTTGGGACGAATGAATCAGGATGTTCATCGGGCCCAGCACCGACAGGGAACCAGGGCCTGGTTTGCCTCTGCCATCTGCGCACACATCGCCCCCTCTGGCACCATCACCGTGGCCTCGGCCGGACACCCACAAAGTCTGCTCCTCAATCAGGACCCTGAAGCCGCGCTGACCATTGCCGCCTCGGGCACACTGCTTGGTGTCGACAACGCTTCGAAATATCAGACAAGCACGAATCAGCTTCCCGAAGGCGGCAAACTCATCCTGCACTCCGACGGGTTCGAATCGCTGAATCGTGGCCGCGATTCCGCACAAACCAATGTGCAGACTGCCTTGGCCCAGATTGGGTCCAAGACAGACGCCGCCGGTTTGATCGATCAGATTGAACTGCACCGTGCCACCATCTTGGGTCGCACCGGTCAAACCGATGACCTGTCCCTCTTGTGCCTCGAACGATGCCGAGAACACGACCAGACCACGGCCTTCCGGTTGGTCAGCTAGAAGACGTTGAACGCAACCCCAGCGAGCGAACGGTTTGCACCACGGTTCGACACAACACATCGGTCTCAATGTGAATCGGGTCACCGACTTGCAGCCGACCCAGATTCGTTCGTTCCAACGTCTCTGGAATCAAAGCCACCTCGACCGAAGCTTCATCTCGGTGCGCGACCGTCAGTGAAACCCCGTGCAACGTGATGGATCCTTGCGGCACCACACAGGCCATCAATGACTCGGGGACCTCCACCCGAAGCCGCCAGCCTCGGGAAGCATCCTCCGCATTGTGGACAACGGTGCCACACGCCTCGACATGCCCTTGGACATGGTGGCCATCGACGGCATCTCCCACTCGCATCGCGGGTTCCATATGGACCCGGTCACCAACTTTTCGGGCCGACAAAGAAGTGAGGTCCAATGTTTGCTGGACCACATCGAAAAGAACACCGTCGCGGGCAGGATCAACCACTGTCAAACAGACCCCATCGAGGGCAATGGAATCGCCCGCACGGACCGAAGACAGCTCCGGTTCGGGACGAACCGTCAGACGAACCCCCGCCGATTGGGGCTCGACGGCCAAAATTACCCCGAAATGGCGAATCACACCCGTGAACATGCAGACTCCTCCTTGACGATGCGGACCTGAAGTCGAGATACTGAACCATCACGATAGCCGCGTCACCGGTAACCCCGAGGAGCCCAAATGCCCCGCATGCAAAAGTTCATCCTGAAGGCCTGCTTGGCCATCACCTCTGGCCTCAGCACCCAAACCTTGGCCGAAGATGGGGTTCCGTTCGAAACAGCCAAGGCAATCGGACAACGGGTGGCGTGGACCGTTCCTTTGCCCGGCGGAGAAGTTCGGCACGCCGAACAGTTGGGCAACCAACTGTACGTGCTGGACGAGCAAAATTTCCTCTCTAGCCTGAACCTCCAAAGTGGTCGCATCATGTGGAGCGTCCAAGTCACCGGGGCTGAAGCAACACCCGACTTTATCCACACGTTCGAAATGCGAAGAGGCCAAGGTCTGGCGGCCAAAGTCACTCCCATGGTGCTGGTGGGTCTGGGCTCTGAACTCCTCAAATTCGACGGCACCAACGGTGCCATGACCAAGCGGGTCAGCATGGACCGACTTCCCGACACCAACCCCATTGAAGTTGGGAAGTACATGGTCTTTGGCACCAACCGTGGGGTTGTTCAGTGGTACAACCCAGACCTTGAAGTCCCATGGCGGGCTTTTGACTGCGGGGATGCCATGGCGTGCGACGTCTCGGCCGGTGGCAATCTGCTGGTGGCGGCGGCCCGAGACGGCGGCCTGCTTTGCTTGCAATCTGGGAACGGAGCCTTGATCTGGCGTAAAAAACTCTTGGGACCAGCGACTGGTCCTGCCGCTATTTCCGGAAACAAGGTGTACGTCGCCTCCGCCGACGGTTACATCCGCTGTTACAACCATTTCGACTCACCGGTGGCATGGGAACGCCTCTTGGAAGGGGCTCCTGCTGGTGGACCAGTCGTGGCCGAAGAAAGCTGTTATGTCGCCGTCCCCGGCAAGGGACTGCACGCTTTTGTGGCCGCTCCGCGCGATGAACCCGGCGGCGTGCTGTCTTGGATCTCGGAAAAAGCAGACGGTCAAATCATTGCTCACGACGACCGCACTTTGCTGCTTCACGATGCCGAAGATGACGTTCTTCGGGTGGTCCGTCGAAAAGATGGCCGCGTGACGGCGGAAGTCCCAGCTGGGGCGAACCGGTTTTTGAAAACCACAGGACCATTGGTGGCTTTCCTTGGAAAGTCTGGTGTGGCTGGCCTGACCAAACGAAACTGACCACGATCTGAACTGTGCAAAATCCAACAGACTTCGTTGCCGTTCGACGGGCCCTTCTGTCCGTCAGTGACAAGACCGACATTGTCCCCTTCGCGACCGCGCTCGCCAAAAGAGGTGTGGAACTCATTTCCACTGGAGGAACCGCTCGGGCGTTGGAAACCGCCGGATTGACGGTTCGGACCATTGATGATCTGACTGGGTTCCCAGAAATGATGGATGGCCGCCTCAAGACGCTGCATCCGCGCGTGCATGGTGGTCTCTTGGCCCGAAGAGAACTGGAAAGCCACCGCAACGCCGCCGAAGAACATGGCATTGACCCAATCGATTTGGTCTGCGTGAACCTCTACCCATTTACCGAAACCTTGGCCTCGGGCGCCCCTCCCGCCGAAGTAATTGAACAAATCGACATTGGTGGTCCGGCGATGGTGCGCAGCGCGGCCAAAAATCACCTGTGGACGGCCATCGTTACTTCACCTTCCCAGTACGCGGACATTCAAGACGAATTGCACCAAAATGACGGGCAGCTGAGTCGACAGACCAGGTCCACCTTGGCAGCAGAAGCCTTCCGAACCACCGCCATCTACGACGCGGCCATTGCCACTTGGATGTTGGAACATACTGGTGTGGACCAAACTGCTGCCGCGGCTCCCCCAGTACAACTCGGACTTTCGACGGGACGCGCGCTTCGATACGGCGAGAACCCTCATCAAGCCGCGTGGGCCTATCCCGCCCGTTCAGGCGCTGGGGTTCTTCAGGCCAAACAACTCTCCGGGAAGGAACTGAGTTACAACAACTTGGCCGATGCCGCCGCGGCGCTGGATTTGGTGGCTGACCTCGGCCAAAATGCTTCCGCGGCCGCGGCGATCATCAAACACACCAATCCGTGTGGTGCCGCGGCGGGCGACGAGCCCCTTGCGGTACTTGACGATGCTTGGGCTGGCGACCCCATCGCGGCGTTTGGCGGGATCTTGGCCCTGTGGTCACATGTGGATCTTGTGCTCGCCGAACACATTGCCCAGCCGGGCCGGTTCTTGGAAGTCATCCTTGCCCCCAAGTTTTCTTCCGAGGCATGCCGCCGTCTGGCCGAACGATGGCCCCATGCCCGTTTGCTTGAATACGGCGAACTCGATGCTCAGCCGGGAGACACCGTGCTCAAGACCATTCGCGGCGGCGCATTGGTTCAAGAACTCGACAGCCTGACCACGGATGCCACCACCTGGCAACATGTGGCCGGGCCCAAGCCAGAAGCAGACACCCTCACGGCGGCCACGCATCTGTGGACCATCGTCAAGCATCTCACATCCAATGCCGTGGCCGTCGGTGATGCCCGCGGATTGTTGGGCGCGGGGGCGGGGCAGATGGACCGCTTGACTTCATGCCGGATCGCCGTCGAAAAGGCGGGAACACGTTTGGCCGAGTCGAGCAACGCCATTGCCGCCAGCGATGCTTTCTTTCCCTTCTCAGACGGTCCCGAATCGCTGATCAACGCCGGCGTGAACACCATCGTGCAACCTGGCGGCTCCAAGCGCGATCAAGAATCGATTGATCTGTGCAACCAACGCAACGTCACCATGCTGTTCACGGGACGGCGTCACTTCCGGCACTGAATTTTCGTCACAGACTGCGGTTCAACTCTCGCGGAGTTCGACGTTCCAATATGCATTGTTCAAAAAGGCCTTCCAAGAACGGAATTGAACCGGACCAACCCGAAGCTTGCGGTTGGGATCGACCTTGGGCCGTTGCGGTTTTCGGATGAGCTTCATGTTCGCCTGACCAGGAGTACGCCCCCCTTTCTTGGCGTTGCACTTGTAGCAAGCGCACACCAGATTTTCCCAAGTGTTCTCTCCCCCCTGCACTCGGGGCTCGACATGATCAATGGTCAAATCTTTAAGGCGAAACCGTTGCCCGCAGTACTGGCATCGATGCTCATCGCGAGCAAAGATGTTTCGACGGGACAACTTGGTTTCCAACTTGGGAAACTTGTCGTAGGAAAAAAGTCGCACCACTGGGGGCACGGGCAGTTCCAGTCGAGGCGTCTTCACCCACCGGTACTGATCTCCCTCGAGCTCACGCCGAACATCAGCAATGTCGCACCAGTCGGCAAAGTCGTAGGTGCGCATCCCTTCTTCTTCAACCGCGATCACTTCGGCCAACTGCTTGCACAACAAACTGAACGCCCGGCGGGCGGAGACAATACGAACCGCGGCGTAGAGGCGATTGAGCAGCAAGACCGGCTCATCAAGAGCCGTGCCCATCGAGAGGGTGGAGGCGGTGTCCACGATCGGAGTCCTTTCCGACATACCCCCACCATACCCCAAGAATTGGGAAAATCCGGGGAAGACCGATATGGGGAATCTGTTTGCCTTGGCTGGAATTTGGGGGTCGACAGGGCGTACTATTCATTCATAGGAGGTTTGCCTTCATGGGTCTCGAAGCCACCATGCCCGTCGACAACATCCTCACCACTCAGGTGCAGGCCGTTATCAACTGGGCCCGTCGTTCAGCGGTTTGGCCGATGCCCTTCGCCACCGCATGCTGCGGCATTGAATTGATGGCCACGGCCATGAGCCGATACGACCTGTCTCGCTTTGGGGCAGAAGTTTTTCGGTTCAGTCCCCGACAAGCAGACTTGATGATTGTTGCTGGTCGAATCTCCACCAAGATGCTGCCGGTCATGCACCGGATCTACAACCAGATGTGCGAACCCAAATGGGTGATTTCCATGGGCGCATGCGCCAGCACCGGCGGCGTGTTTGACACATATGCGGTGGTCCAAGGGGTGGACCAGTTCCTCCCCGTGGATGTCTACGTACCCGGCTGCCCCCCCCGACCAGAAATGTTGATCGAAGGCGTCATGGCCATCCAACGCATCATCGATGAAGACAACCTGCCCACCGATGGCAACGGCAAACGGATTCCTTTGAACCTGGCTTTGGAGCCAAACTACGAACCCGCCGCCCAACCGGTGGATGTCAGCGTCGGGCTGTCCTGATTTGAGTCGCTTCCCGCTTACGTGGCCCAGCTCGCCCGAGCTGGAACATGTTCAACGGTGAACGCATCCCCGCTGTGCAGCAGTTCGAACGCATCGATCCAGGCGATGCTTGCCACTCGAATCGAAAGAGAAGCGTGATCACGTTTGGCTCGGCGAGACAATTCAAAGCAGAATTTCAAGCCATGGCTTTTCGGCGTCGCGATATCAGTCATGTCCAAAGCGATCGCGCGCAAGCGTCGCCCCACCTGCTGCAAGCATGATTCGAGTTCCGCCAGCACCACCTCTTCCTCTCGAACCCCGAATTCTGGCCCCACGGGACGAATGGACAGCACACCCTCTCGACACCGAAATTGGGCCGAGGGGGTGCGGTAGTCGAAGGCTCCCGTGGAGCGTGCATCGCGGTGGCTGAGAAAATCATGATTCATGACACCTGCATCGGGCGCATCAAGGCCAGACTTGTCGACGGAGTGCGCCTCAAACCGCACAAACCGAATCTCCGGTCTGTTCGTGACTCTTGGTAGGATCGCACGAATGGGTATCGATCCCCAACCCGGCTGGATCTCTGGCGGCGACAAGCCCAAAGAACCACGATTCAACGACCCCAAACGCGGCAAACGGCTTCAGACCATTATGTCCGACGCTGGGGTGGCCTCACGCCGGGCGTGCGAGACCCTTATCGAAGAAGGCGCGGTTGAGGTCAATGGCATCACCGTCCGGACCCTGCCCGTTTTTGTAGATCCCGCCAAGGACCGCATCTTGGTCCACGGCGAACCCATTCGCCGGGAAGCTTTGGTCTATGTGATGTTGTGGAAACCAAAGGGCGTGGTCAGCACCAATGCCGACCCGGCGGGTCGACCACGTGCAATCGATTTGGTGGGCCATCCCACTGGCGTTCGCCTTTTCCCGGTCGGACGTCTCGACGCCGATTCCACGGGGATGCTCTTGTTGACCAACGATGGTGAACTCGCGCACCGGCTTGCCCACCCCCGCTTCGAGGTGCACAAAACCTACGAAGTGGTGCTTGACGGCGATTTGGACGACAGGGCTTTGCGCAAACTCGAACAAGGATTGCACTTGGCCGATCGAGACCAACCTGGCCGCCGCACCGAGCCGATCCGATTGCAACTCATCAGCCGAGAGCGCCGCACCACCAAAGTTTTGATGGAGTTGCATGAAGGCCGCAACCGCCAGATCCGCCGCATGCTGTTGTTGGTGGGACACAAGGTTCGCAAACTCCACCGGGTCCAAGTGGGTCCAGTCAAGATGACCGGTCTCAAGAGTGGCTCATGGCGGGATCTCACGCCCGAAGAACTGGAAGCCCTGCACCATGCCAGTTCGAAACGTCCTGGTGAACGCAAAGGTCGCCAAGCTCGGGTCGGCAAAGTGCGCCCTTTGGATGCACGCGACAGCAGCACCACCAAAGCAGGCGCCAAACGAAAAGACACAGGTTTGGATCGGCCGGTTGACCCCGATCGTCTTACCCCGGCTCAGAAGAAGGCGGAAGAAGCTCGCGCTCGGTTTGCGAAGACTGGCCGGGTTCCGAAGCCTCGTCGGGACGCAAACGGACCTCGATGATGTCGTCGACGTGTGACTGACGGACCATCACAACCTGGGTCCGCACCAACTCCAACGTGGCACAGAACATGCCCACCCGCCAGGGTGCAGGACGATCGGCGAATGTCGTCTGCAGTGGCATGACCTGCTCGGGAGCGCGCCGCAAGTTGGCGATCAACTCCGATTGCAAGGTTTCCATGGGCACCTCATCAAACTCGATCACGTGGTCGCCGATCCGGCGCAAGTCAACCCGTTCGGCCAAGGCCCGCAAGGCCGTCACCAAATCTCCAACGTGGGCATCTTCGAGATCAAGGCCCGGCTCGCTTCCTGGGATGTGGGGCGGGGCTTGACGCGGGCGACGACCTGCGGCCGCCCGTCCCAAATCGCGAAGTTCCGCCGCCGCATCGCGCACCCGCTGATAACGCAGCAACGCTTGGGTCAATTGCATGGCGGGATCGTCGGGCACCACTTCGGGCACTTCTGGGGACTCAGCATCGACATCCGAGGAACGACGGCCAAACTCCGTTTCCAGCCGCTTGATCTTGAGGTCGACCAGCAAAGAGGCCACCAAGAGGAACTCACCAGCCTCCTCAACATCGATTTCCGGCAATTGGCCCAGAATTTCGAGGTACTCGTCGGCGACCTCATGCAGGGGCATGGTGGAGACGTCAAGCTCCCCTCGCCGCACCAGATGCAACAACAGATCGAAGGGTCCTTCAAAATCGGGCAAGCGGACTTGCCAGTCCTCTTGACGCATCTGCGGCTCCACAGTCATGGAAGCCCATCCTACGGGGTACGATGCACATCGACCAATGGCTGATCCGTTGACCGTGCATGAACGGGTGTTGCAGACGCTCCGAACCGAAGGCGAGGCCATGCTGGCGCTGGCCGAGGGGCTGAACACCGACGAATCCCAGCGGCTCGCTTGGGCGAAGGCGGTGAAACTTCTGATTCCTTGCCAAGGACACCTGGTCGTTTCGGGCATGGGCAAAAGCGGACTGGTGGGCGCGAAAATCAGTGCCACCTGTTCCAGCTTGGGGTTGCCTTCAAGCTTTTTGCATCCTTCAGAAGCAGTGCATGGCGACCTCGGACGAATTGGTCCAGAGGACGTTGCGCTGTTGATTTCAAATTCTGGCGGCACCACCGAAGTGGTCGACTTGGCACTGCATCTGCGAACCGATGGCGTACCCACCATCGGGATGAGCGCCCACGACGATTCGCCACTCGCAGAATCGGTGAGCGTCCACCTGCGTTTGGCCCCTCCCGACGCCACCCCCGACGAAGCCTGCCCATGGGATTTGGCCCCCACCACTTCCACCACATTGCAGTTGGCGGCCGGTGACGCCTTGGCCTTGGCCGCAGCCGAAGGTCGTGGATTTGGACCCGATGAATTCGCGCGTCGCCATCCCGGTGGCGCGTTGGGCGCGGCCCTGCGACCCATCGGATCCATGCTTCGCTTCCGTGTGGGCGCTGGCGTGGAAGCGATCCCGTCTTCCACGCCCATTCGGACCGCCCTGCGGATCGCCCGTGAAGCCAGCCAAGGCCGACGCTCGGGGGCATTGCTGTTGACCGATGATCGAGGTGTTTTGGAAGGCATCATGACCGACGGTGATTTGCGTCGGTTGTTGCTCGACAACCCCGAAGCCATCGACGGCCCCGCGTCCGAATCAATGACCAAAAGTCCCCGCTCGTTGCCGGAAGACCAGCCACTGCGGGAAGCTGAACGCTTGGTCCGTACCCATCGGGTG
>Ga0160422_10000087_pt1 | contig 49094 bp, 45 predicted proteins | sample Fk160mmetaG_FD_108192 | JGI IMG/M metagenome (GOLD analysis project Ga0160422, IMG submission 108192) | Marine microbial communities from the Central Pacific Ocean - Fk160115 60m metaG | ecosystem: Environmental > Aquatic > Marine > Oceanic > Photic zone | place: The Central Pacific Ocean... | reverse complement strand
TGTTCTTTCATTGCTGAAAGTTCACTATCGCTCAATGATCTTTCTTTAAACGACCATGATGATGTTGAATAATCAGCATAGCCACCTTTTTGAGTTTTAGTTAATTTAAACTCTCTACCTTTTGTTAAATCAGTTGGAAGATCTTCCATCTCTGGATTCATTAATGCTGATCTAATAATATTGTAGATAGACGGATTAATTACAAAACGTCTAATCGGATTTTCTGGAGTAGTATCTTCATCAAGTGGAGAATTTACTACAAACCCTTGGAAAATATAAGATCTCTTCTTCCAATATTTTCTACCCATGTCTTCTAGACTTGGATCTTTAAACCAAGGTCTTACTTCAGCAAGTACCGGACATGGTTCACCCCACATCTCATTACATGGAACTTGTACCAATGTTGGTTTTGCTTCTTGACCTTTGATTCCTGCAAAAGGAAGTTTGATCATTTGTCTTTCTACCCAAAAGAAAGTGTTGCTTTGATCAGCATCGGGTAAAAATCTTAGTGTCGCAGTTGTACCCTCTGGAATATTCCAGAACGGATAAATTGCGTTGTCATTTGTGGATTGCTTTGACTGTTTGTTGTCTTGTTCAGCCAGTTTAGCACGTATTTCTGCTAGTGTTGTCATACTTTGAGCCTCCTATTAGCCTGTGTTAGTATATGTTTGCCTAAGTTTCAATAATGTATTAAACATTATCTACTAGTATATTTATCTTATATTCAAAAGTCAAGTCTTTTTTGGTAAATTTTTTATCTTTTTTGCCACCACCAACAATACTTGGGTTTGATCATAGTAAGTTTGTCAGCTTTTATGCTGTTTTTTCGTCTTTCCACTTCACGTTTAATTACGTCAAATGATTCACTTCCTGGACGCATTATCTCTTGATAATTTTCCAAATCAGATTCAGATAAGGTTTCAACTATTTCATATCGTAGCTCAACTGGCTTATGAAAAACTAAATTATATTTGTCTGTATATTCTTTAATTGCAAACGCATTCCATATAAAATTATTTTCGCCGCCTGTTGGTAGATCCTTCATAAGTGTATCAAAATCACTTCTTGTTCTCATTACAATATACCCGCCAGGCTTTACCCAACTGATTGCTAAATTTAAATTATGTTCGATATGTTCTTTGTTTGATGTGTTAATTGATCCAAGTACTAATACAATATCAGCTGACTCTTTTGCAAAAAAATTATCTGCTTCTGTAAAATTGCAAACCAAATCATTATTGCCATAATCTGTGCTATCAAATCCTACAAGATTCTGTATCTTGCCTTTCCAATAGTTAAAACCACAACCGCAATCAATTACAAACTTTGGATCATATGAATTTATGCTGGCCGCAAAGTCTGGCATATCTGTACTATGAAATCTTGACTCTAGTGCTCTTGGTAAAATATATTTCCACTCGCTGTATTTTTCTTTTATTTCTTGATCTATTTTATCTATTGACATTTTTTGTTAGCTCTATTGCAATTCTACTTCTAACGAAGCTGGGTTTGTCTTTATCATATTTATTATCATTACTACGTCTATACATTTCATTTGTTATGTTACCAAGTATATCATGTTGCTGTAAAGTTTTCATAAGTTTCTCTTCAAGTGCAGGACTTGATGTTGGGCCACCTACTGTTTTTGATGTTTGTTCCCAGGTTTCTAAATGTCTATGTAACATATTGTCAGGCATCCAAGTCAAATCAGTTGCTTCTTCACCAATCCATTCAATGTTAAAACCATAAGCAGGAAATAATTTTTCTGCTAGTTCTATTGTCCATGGCATATGATGATACCCTCTATATAAACTTTTGTCATGATCAAGTTCTTGCCCAGGTCTTAAATGACCAACTATTCTACCATTAGGTTTTAATAGATAATGAAATGTTTCAAGTAATCTTCTGATTTGAGATTCTGGACCAAAGTTAAACGGACCAACACAAATAATATAGTCAGCACATTCAGGTGAAAATATTTTTTTACTATTGTTAATATCCATTACAAGATCAGGACCTGGTAGTCCATCAGTTGCATTGTAATCAATCATATCAATACCGATACAGTTTTTAATTGTAGCACCAAAGTAATTGAAACCGCATCCACAATCAATTACAAGATCAACATCTTCTTTGTTGATTCTTTCAGCTAATGGTCTACCGGTATGAGTTCTGTATTCTGTAAAAGCTCTGACTTTTTGTACTTCAGGTGTAAGAAAATGTTTTTTTAAATTTTCTTGTCTAGCATCATATCCTAGATTTTCAAGTTCTTTGATATCTTTGAGATCAAATATATCACCTCTCATACTGTATTCGCCAAGAGGTTCTATTTTGCCCCATGTGGATTGATCTTCTGGAAGATATTTTTTAGTCATCAATTTTTCCTTCTTAGTTAGAAGTATTTATTGATGCTTACTAGCCCTTGCAATGTGCGTCGTATAATTTTTCTAGTTTTTCTTTATCGCAATCTTTGTATTTTTTCATAATTGCGGCTTTTGACATTCCATCATTGTGACATTTTTTAATTTCTTTGCCTGATGGTAAAGCTACTTTCTTATCTTTCTTGCCTTCGTTAATACCAGCAAGATGTATGATTCTATCTAAGTCTGATGTTTTCATTTCTGTTTCTCCAAATGATTTAGGTGTATCCTTTTCTAGTTCTTTTGCAATAGCTTCTAACCAAGTTGGCTCCGATGGGTGTCTATCTCCATCTGATATATCAGCATAACCAATTGAGTCTGCTTCGTCTCTGATCATTTTGATAATTTCAGCTTTTGATTTGCCTGCATATGGGCCTTCACCTTTTTCGCCATCTGCTATTTGACTCATAACAGCATCTTTATATTCTTCATAATCATTCATATCAGCAAATCTTTCTGAATCTAAATCTGCTTGAGTCATTGGCTCTTCTTCAATTGATTCATCTTTTGGTTCATCACCTTGCTTTTTAAGAATAGCTTTTTTAAGATGATCAGGTAATTTTTCTTGCTTGTCAGTTAACTCTTCATCAACTTCAGCTTCATTGTATTTTTTGTTTTTTACTTTTTCAATTGCGTCTTCTTTGCTCATACCACTTGCTACCATTCTAGCAACCATTATGTCTGCAAAATCTTTATCGCCATCGTTATCAGTATCTTTTTCTTGAACTGCAAGTTCTTTGATTCTGTGTTGTTCCCTGTCGCTTCTTTTCATCTCAATGTATTTGTCACACATCGCTGGATCAACACCATATGTTTCACAAGCTTCATCATGTGCATCTTCTGGTTCTGTGCCTTTGTCAACTAAATCCATTTTCATTTTGCTAATCTTAGGATATACTTTTTCAATGTCTAGCATCGTTTTCATTATACCCTCATCAACTGAACTGTCTTCTTTCTTCATTCCTGATTTATATGCTTTGTACTCTGGAGCAAATTTTATATGTTGACCAGCTGAGATACCATTAGCACCTCTTTCAATTCCTTTGGTTTGTTTTAGCCAGTTGTCATAACTTAAAGTTTGATCAACTTTGCTACCAACGTAATCCATTTTTAGTCTTGATGGAGCAAGTTCACCTAACATTCTATCAATGCTGAATGCTTCTGATATTGATTCCATTGCTTCATCATCTAATGGATCATCTTTATCAGGAACTATTGGAAGATCTTTTTGTTTCTGTGTTCCAATTTTTACTAGCTGTTTGGCTGTGTCAACTTCAGGTTTTGTCAAACCGTGATTTTTATCTCCATCTCTGTACTTGTCTAACTTGTAGGCTGTTCTTGCTATAAAGTTTGAAAGCTCATCATCCTTGATGTTTGCCGCTAAATCTTTTAAACGATAAGTCAACTCAGCCGCCGGGTCGGCAAATTTGCCAATTTTTCTTGGATCATACTTTTCTTGACCTTTTGTTTTTTGATGAAAATCTATATCACCTGATTGAATTTTTTGTTTTGCGTAATTCATCAAATCAATATCTTCTCTACCAGACTCTTCTTTTTCTCTAACTAATGAATTTAACAATGGTAAAACTTTGTCCATTTTTTCATTGTATGACTGAACTGTAAATAGTGATTTTAAATTTTCACTTGACTCTTCGTCAAGCTCTGCAAGTGCTTCTGTTTTTTTATAATTTTTTGCATACTCTTTATATCCACCCTCTGTAGTGATCTTCTGTACTGCCATTCTCATTTCTGCTAATTTTTCTTGTACTAATGGCATCAAATCTTTTGTGTTCTCTGCTATTTGAGAATTTCTGGCAACCATGGCCACATCTCTTAACTGTGCAATTCTTTCTGATAACTGACAAATAGATGCACCAATATCATCGTATGGTGTACCACCTTCTGCTACGTGTCTTGCCATTGCTCTAGCACCTGCTAGATGATTGAATGGGTATTTAAATCTCTCTCCATCGTTATTTGCAATGTATAGTGCTTTAATACTACGTGATCTTGAACCAGGTGTTTCGTCATCAACAGCTTTTCTGTGCTTGATGATTAATTTTGCACCTTCTAATTTCTGCTCACTAGTTTTTGAACTGCCTACTAGTGGTGAATAGCTTTCTGTTTGAATATCTGTCATAGTTGTATCCGCTTTATTATGTTTATTTAGCTTGTAAACGTAATTCTTAGGTTCAATAGTTTTGCCAAACTGCTTAATATTAAAATCTAGCAAATTGTTTTGAGCTATTTTTTTAACATTACCAACTACTGTTTCAATTTCTTTTAGTGATTCTTCGCCTTTATGGAAGTTCACTTCACCTAATTCATCGTCAATGTGAATCATTAAATTTGGTTGTTCTACATAGAAAAACTTTGCTTCTTGTGGATCTGGTGTTTCCATACCTTCTCCAGCTGAATACATTTTAACATTGTATCCAGATCCTTTAAGAACTGCAAAAATCTTCTCGCTAATCGTGTTGTAATTCACTGCCATAATTATATTTATTTCTTTCTGCTGTTTGCTATATCTTCTTATAAAACCACCATTTAAACCAATTTAAACGTCTTTACAGTAGGGTATAATATCTTTTGGTACACATATACCCAGAAACTATAAAAACCCTTGTTTACATAGTAAAAATAAAAGGCATTGGTGTTGAACCTTCTTCATCATCTTCATTCATTCCAAGCATATCTTCAAATGCAGGATCATACTTGGTTAGATAATTTATTTGTCTTATACACAATAACATTGCTGAAACAAGATCATCATTTTCTCCTGATTTTGCTTCAAACGAATTTGCTTTTGCTACAAATACTTTAAGCTCTCTAATTAAGTTTCTTGACATTAGTGTTATTTTGTCATTTTCAACAAAGTGTTTTAATTTAGAACAAGCTGATATTTTAGCTTTGTGTGTAGTGTTGTATCCTTTTCTTTTGTGTACATCTCTTCTTTGCCTACCTGCTCTTCTTGGTTCATGTAAAAAGAATCCTGGAAATTTTGCTTCGTCCATTTCTTCAACACTTACAATAGCGGCTTCACCAAGTGTATTATTTTCAATTGTCCAATATATCTCTGGATTTGCTTCACCTTGTTCTTGTAGCTCTTGATTAATATATTTAAGTATACCATACAACGTTCTTACTTGACCTTGTATAGAAGTCTTGTTATGTTGCCATTCACATACTTGCTTAAGATCTGGCAAACTAAAACATTCTATTGCACCATAATCGCCACCTGTTCCTAAACTTGGATCAAGTGCCAACACATAAGTTTTACCTTTTTTGATCTTCTGGAAGAATTTTACTTGGCCTTGTCTAAATAAAGGATCTTTACCTTCCATTGTAATTAATTTTAATGCATCAATTAGTGTTTCATCAAATGCAATGAATTCACATTCGTGCTCACGTCTGAATCTTTCTTCTCCGATTCTACCACGTTCTTCTTTAGCCCAGTCATTGTCTCTTTCAGGATGTTCAGACCAGTGTACAAAGATGCTTTTGAATCCATTACGACCTGTTCCGTCTTTTGTGGGATTTCCGTACTCATCTGTTTTATTATTTGCACCTCTCCATATTTGTGAAAACTGATCATCATCTTGATTTGGTGTTGATGTAATAATACATTTACCACCTGTTGATAATGTTGGTGACAACGAAGTCCAAAACTCTCTAGCTTTCTCCATAGGATCAACAAATGCAAACTCATCTAAGTATATGAGTGATATGGACATACCACGTCCTGTTGTTTCTGTTGTTGTTTGTGCAACAATTCTTGATCCATTATCAAAATCAATTGATCCTTTATTATATGATGTTACTCCACATCTAATATGATCAGGACATTCTTCATATGCAAATCTTACACGTTGCATAATTTCTTGAGCACCTTGAAATTTGTGTGCCGCAATTAATATTGTTTGGTCTTTGTGAAACATTGCATACCATAACAAGTATCCTGCCGCACAGGTTGTCTTACCTGTCTGCCTCGCACACATGGCGATTGAAAATCTGTTGTTGTGATAGTTGTCCATTAATCTTACTTGAAAATCGTAAGGATTAAATTTCATTCTACCTTTGGTAGGATGTTGCACCCACATAAAATTTTTACACCAATGCAGATATCCTTCTTTGGTATTAGAACATTTAATTAAGTCTTCTAATTGTTTTTCTGTATACTGCGTTTTGGCGTGAGCTGTTTTTACCAGATTACCATCTAAACTTTTTCTAACCATACTAGTATTTATATACGTACTTAATTCTTATGTGTTGTGAAAACAGCTAGTCCTAGTTTCTTGCTTATACCTGCTTTTCTAAAGTTACTAGCACAATGTAGTCTTAATGAATCAAACCCAACCACACTACCAATTTTCCAATCAAATATTTTAAGTATTGAAAGTCCTTCAATATGATTTGGTGGTATATGACTCAGGTATTTTGTTTTAATATCAGCATCTATACCTTTATCATTAATACCTTCAACTGTATCATAATTGTATAAGTTGTAACTAATTTTATTATCATATCTGACTCCTCTGTCTTTGTTTCTAAGTTCATCGCTATCGCCACCTAAAAACTTTGTAGGACCTCCATAATAAAATTGTTCAAACATTATTAATTTTGCATTTTCGCAATTACCAGATTCAACCCATAAAGGCATTGTGAATGCTTTAAAGGTTCTAGGTAAATGTTTAGCATCATCATTATGTATTCTATGAGGTTGTGTTGCTAGAAAAAATGTTGCATTACGAACTTCAAATTTTCCAACTTGCTCTTGTAATCTATCAAGTACAAATTGTATTGCATCAGCACCACCTTTGTGATTTGCTTCTGGTCCAATTAAACCAAGATGACCTAGTTTTCTTGATTTTTGATCAAGCAAACTTTGTTTACTAAAAAAATAATCTTTGAGATTTTCAACTTCTGCTGTGGATAGAAAGTTCTCTATCTGCCATGGGTCAGATTGTGTTTGCTTAATTAAGTTTATCTGTTCTGTAGATCTCATCACTACTATTTAACTCAAGAAAGTAATCAACATTGTCAATAACACCTTTATAACCACTGGCATGAGACAAATAAACTTCATTGATTACAGCATCAATATGTTCATGCCAGTGTGTTAAAAATTTGTGTGTTCGTGGGTAGCGGGGAGAATAGTCATGATACTGCCACATGAACTCCTGTAAGATATTATTATAATCTGGCATCCAGTATAATACCTTTAACATTGTGAGTCCATGATTTTGAAACTCAAGTACCATAAAAATATTTAACCAATTTGGTCAAATATTATGTACTGTGTTTCAACCAGAGGTCATCAAATATATTTTTATCGTACGGTGTAGAATGAAGTTTTACAAAGTGACTGTTTAAGTTCCAGTAAATTCTTTCTCTAGGTTCTAAGTGTTGAAAAGTTCTGCCCATTATAACAGGATCCCAGTCTATAAAATTTATTTCTTTCTTTTGATTTACTAATAAATTTGATAAATTGTAATCTTCAATACAAAATGGTTTAGTTTTTTTATAGCATAAGATCACTGATATTGCTATCCAATTTCTCCATGCCGTCCAGTTAGGAAATTCTGATGCAAACTCTCTTGGATCTTTGCCATCAATTTTTTTCATTTCATAACAAAAATAATCGTCTTCATAAAAAACTTTATAATCAACTATCATATCTTTTGTAGCATTGTTTACACGGTTAACGCCGTCAGATACTTTTTGATTATATTCTTCTTTGTTGAATTCTGGTTCGTTGTCCATCATTCCTTCAGGCCAGTTCCAGTAGGGTCTTAAAAATTTGATATAAGAGTTAGATTTTTTTATTACAAATGAATCTGTAACTATATGATTAGTACTGTCTAGTATTAACTCTGAAAGATATTGTCTAAAGTTGGACATTGATTGTCCTTATTGTGTTAGTCTTTGTAAACAGGTAAGCCAGTGTCTTCATCAATTGCAATAACTTCTTTTTCTTTAAATGTTTTGTATTCTTCTTGCAATCTTTTAACTGTTTCATCTTCAGTTTCTTCTAATGGATTATCACCTTGTTTCGCCGGTACGTATCTAAATGATTTATATTTTTTCTTTTGTGTTGTAAAATCATCAGTTTTAAAATGTCCTGGTGCAGTTTTTTTATACTCTTCACTTGATTCTGTTGCTTCTGATACTTTCATTTCATCTCCTTCAGCGTTTATTCCATCATCTTCTAAACATTTTAGAACACGATCTAATGAATGTTCTGTGTTTACTACTACTTGATCATTTCTTACTTCAACACCATCAACGTCAGCATCTGAACAACCACCTTGTTTTAGAGTATGTTCAATTGTAGGAACAATTGATCTGTCTTCATCTAAATCAAAATCATTAGTATCAACTGTTAGTAAATATTTTGCCATTATTTTGTACCTGCCTTATAAGCTGTAGTATTTAGTACAGCTTTATTTTTTGTATCTGGTTTTACATCTTCTGGTTTAGACGGCTTTGCATCTGTTTTATCATCAACCATAAGTGCATTTTCAACTTCTACTTTGCCATGTGCGGCGCTTTCTTCTTTATTTTTTTGTAATTTTGCTAAAAAACTTTTTTTGTGTTCTTCACCGTAAATTGGTCCATCAGTTTTAACTGACTCTTCTTCGTCATATTCTGACCCAACATATGGTTCATAGTCTTCTTCTTTAGAAGCCATTCTTAAAACTTCTTCTGCATTTTCTAATTCTCTTGGATCGTTGGGTTGTCTAACAATAATGTTGTCAACTGGTATTCCCATATGATCTGCTAGTGTTCTTTTCAACGTGTCGTGACTTACAGGCATAGCTGTTTTTACTTCAACAATGCTTACTTCTGTGTTAACAACATTTTCTGAAAAATCTAGTGGATGTTCTTGCATAATTGTTTTTTTGACTGAACTTATTTCAATTGGGTCAAATCGTGATAGTGTATTTTCGATAATGTTTACGTCATCATCTGTTAATATGCCTGCTACTTTAATAACAAACTCATGCTCTTTAACTGATTCTGCAAGATACTCTTTAAATGTTTTCATACTAATATGTCCTATTTAATTATATTTATTTATCGTCGCCGTTTTCTTGCTGTTTTACTTTTTCAGCTAGTTTATCTAGTAATTCGTTTCTATCGCCCATTACGTAACCTTCACCTTCGATAATTTCATCCTTATTATATGCTTTTCCGCCCATTTGGTCAACTCTTTGTTTCTTTAACTGTAGCTCAATCATACGTAATTTCTTATCTGCTTTGGCATTTTTGGCTTCTACAGCATTTTTCATCATGTTTGATGCTACTTCAAATAGTTTTCCTGAGAATCTTGTTTCAGAATTCATACCTAAATCCATAAGATCTTTGTACGATTGCATGGCATCCTTGGCATATGAGTCCATATCCATATCGTGTGATTCTAAATCCTTAACCTGTGGGAGTGCGTTATCAATTCGCTGTGCGACTGATAATGCTTCTTTTACTTTGTCTGGGCTTACTTGTATGTCGCTGTGATCTTGTTCGTCACTGTTTTCGCTATCGACTTGATCTTGTTCCAAATCTTGACTGCCCATTCCTTCATTTGAACTGCTATCATTCTTAGGTCCATTTTCGTTGTCCTTATCGTTTTCTAGTGCCTCTTCCATACTAGGCAAATTAAAAGTTTCTTCTAATTTTTTATTCATTGGCTACTTCCCATTAAAGCTCTATATAACTATTTAGCTTTTCATTTGATAAATGTTATCTTCATTTAACACTCTAAAATTTAGGCCTTTCTTTTTACACCAGGCCGCACAGGCTTTCCATTTAGCACCATTAACTGCCAAATGAGCTTTGTCTCTTTTACTCTTAACAGCTTCAAGCATAGTTTGTGATCTTGGTTTTATTTCAACCAACTCGCCATTCTTTTTTCCTTGTTTGTCAACATATACTACTAGAAAATCTGGTACGTAAACAGTTACCTTGCCTGTAAATGGATGCTTGTATGGAATTCTCACAGGTTCACTATCCCATGTTAATACATTTGGGTGAGTATCACACATTCTCATAAATGTTAGTTCCCAGCTGGATCTATAAAAAGGTGCTTTCTTACCAGCATACTTTTGTGGGTTCTTTAGATCGTATACGCCTTTTGCAAATTGTTTCATAGTTATATTTAATAACTAATTTCTCTAGATACTTGAGGCTTTGCTGTGTCGCCTTTTTTGATACTGACGTATTTGCTTGATTGTGGTCTAAATTTGTTAAGATAGTATGTACCAGCAGATGTTAATTCAATCTTGCCGTCTACCATTTTAAATAATTTTTCTTCTGCTAATTTTGTAGACTTACCTGCTTCTAAAATCATCAGTGCTATTGTTGATGCCAATGATTCAGACGCTCCATTCTTTACCAACTGTCCAAAAACAAAATCATATTTTTGTGGATGTATTGCTGGTGAGTACGTGCCTGTTAGATCACTTATTTTTCTTAACAGTACAGAAATTAGATCTTTGTCAGGTGTTCCTGGCTGTTTGTTTTTTGTTACAGATTGATTGCCATCAAATTCAGCATGAGCACCTAAGTTTTCAACTAATTCTGTTGATCTTGATTTTATGTTCTCGTTATCCATTATACCCAAGTTCCTGATGATTTAGGTCTGTTTCTACTTGTCTTTGGATCTGGATTAGGAACAATATATGTTTTACCATTTATGTTTCTCATTTTTTGTCCAGACTTTAATGTACCTTTAAATGGTTTGTACCCAGGTGGTACTGCTTTAACTGGATTGTTTGATACTGCGGTTGTTGATCCTGATGCAAAATTTCCTGAAGCTAAACTTGATTGTAAGTTTGCAAAGTCCGATCCCATTTGACTTTTTATATTACTAAAATTAATATTTGATACATTTGATAATTGATTGTTTATACTACCACCTATATTACCTAGTACATCACCAACTGGGCTTGTGGTTTGATTTGTTATACCAGCACCTGAAAAAACTTTGTTGACTGCATCGCCAACACCGGCTTTTACTGAACTGACACCATCTGTTACTGCTGAAGTTACTTTTGAAACTTCACTATTAACTTTGTCTAAGAAGCCTGCTTTGTTGTCTAATGCACCGCCGGCGTCTGCTACTTTAGACAGAGCCGAACTTGCCGCGGCACTATTAGGCAAATCAACTGCTACAGAGTTTGTTGAAAATTTTCCAGCGGATGGTATCGATGATGCGGCATCGTCAGAAAATGCAGGATTGGTACCTGTTACTGCTGATGTTGAACCTGGTACTGAACCTGTTGCTGAAGCAATGTCATCTGCTGTTGCTGAATTTTCTCCTGCCTTGAAGGCTGGATTGTTAGGATCTGTTCCACCATTTTGTACTCTTGCTTCTAAATCTTGATTGTATTTTTCTTGATTAGCGGCCAATTCTGCTTTTGCTTTGTCGTTGTTAAAAGGATCTAATCTACTCTTTAATAATTCTTCATAATTGTTTGAATCATTTTGAGCTGGTTGTGTTCTTAATGTTTTTTGTTCTGAATAAGGCTCACCAAATCTACCAACTGTTTGATTAAACATATCATCCATCAAAGGAACTCTTGCTTTTGATTTAACAAGATCTTTAGGTGTTGAAGATTCACCAAATCCTACACTTAACTCTTCTACTTGATCATATATCACATTTTCAAATGCAAACTGCATATTAATTTCAAATGGTTCTGAACTTGCATAATCACCAGGTGAATGTTCTGCCGCTATACACATTGGATGAATAAATCTAATTAAGTTATATTTTCCGTTGTATACTTGAAATAATTTTAATTCTTTAATTGCTTTATGATTTGTTCCTACTGAATATCCATCAGCAAGGCTTCCGGTTCCTGACTTTAAAGGCCTTAGCCCGTGATGTTGTGTTGACGTAAAGTAATCATCTTGTGCTAACATATTGTTTGCAAAATTTATTTTTGATGCTGAACCTTGTGCTGATGAACCAGCTGGTTCTGTTAACGATGCTTCTAAAAAATGATATTGATAGATTGCATTCCAAAAACGCCATGCAAGGTTATCAGCTGTATCATGCATTGAAATCTGTATAGGATTCCAGTCAATTTTTTTAATTACTGGCTTTTTTCTATTGTATTGATTCATCATCTCGTATTGAATTTGAAAACGAGGTAAATCAACTTGCTTACATATGAAACCTAATTTTTTTGAATCTTGTGTCAGTTTGTCAAAAGTGTGTGCTGACGTTTTTGCCGCAATTTCTTCTAGGTCACTTGTATACTGACTTAATAAACTTGAAACTTCTGTGTTTTTGTTGAATACGAAAACTGCAAAATATTGAAATCTTGATTTGGGTGCGGACGTGATAATAGAGCGAAAGCCCATGATATCTGACGCGATATTCGGTGGCAATACAAAAAAGTTTGTGTCGTTACGAATTCTGTCGCCAAAAGCCATGGGCTATCCTCTAAAACCTTATTATTACGATACGTTTGTACCGCCTGCTAGAGTTGGGTCACCGAAACCAGCTGTTTCTCTAACTTTACCAGGTCCGTAGTTGATTGCGTTATCAAATCTTACAGTCATAATAACCTGTACTGGTTCTGAAACTGCATAATCTGAATCACTGTAATCTACGTTCTGTAAGAAACAACCTTCCAATTCCCATTTCTCTACCTCAGTGTCACCTGCTGTACCACCATCAAGAATATCAATCTGTGTTGTAAACTTGAAGTTGGATCCTGCACCAGGTGAAGTTTGGTTAAAGTGGTTTAACTGTGCTTGTACTTGCTGACCTACTAATTTAGTAATATTGTTATTAGCGTCATCCCTCAACGTAATTGTAATTTGTTCCCATGTGTGTTTACCTTGCATATAAGCTCTTGAGTTGTAAACATCTACTGGAATCTCTTCGTAAGAAACTTTTGGTCTCGTTACGTTCATCACTTGTTGAGTTAACTGTACAGTTGAATCATTACTACCAAAACTAAAGAATATAACTCTAAATCTATATTTTAGTTTCGGTTGTAGAATACCACCTCGACCCGATCCATCACCGAACGGAACTCCGAATTTTGATAGTGTTGCCATATTAACTCTCCTAAACTCTCAGTCTATAATAATATTTATAGTAATATCTTATAAATCTGAAAAACCTTTAATATTAAAGGGTTCTTTAAAGGTATTGAGCGAGAAAATCTCGCTCAAAAACCCTAATTTTTACTAGTTGCTCAAAGACTCACCAGTATTTTTAATTCTTACTGGTATGTAAATGAACTCAATTGCTTTAACAGGCTGAATTGCTATATCAATATACAATTCATTTCTGTCAATTCTAGCTGGTGTATTGTTTGTATCATCACAAACTACTAAGAAGTCAAAAAGAGCTCTTTTTGTAATTAACTCTTCTAAGAATCTGTTGAATGTATCTTCAACCTGACCTCTAGTCATGATGTCATTTGGTTCAAACAAGAACGGTTTAGCCAAATTGTCTAACTCGAATCTTAAGAACGCCAATAGTCTAGCTACATTTACTCTGTCCATAGCTGATGCTACAGATGCCAATGTTTTTTGACCAAACACTACTAAACCTCTATTTGGTATAAATGCAATAGGGTTAATTTTGTTTGCGTATAATGTATCTCTTTGACCTTCAGTTAGCTGTACTGGTTGGAATTCACCTTCTTTACTATCAATAAAGCCTACTGATGTTGCGTTGTCTACAAGACCTCTTGTTAAACCTGCTGGTGCAAACCATGGAAACGCCACCTGATCATTAAATGCTATTGTTCTTAAAGCAATATGTGATGGTGGAACTACCACTGAAGATCCATCTAAGTTTGTTGCAAAACCTGATGGATAATAAGCACCTGCCATATTTGATGCTGTGATTAGGCCGTCTTCGCCGTTCTCAACTGCATTGTTGGCATTAGTCGCCCAGTTTTGAATTGTTGTGCCTGATGGATTCAATCTAAACGGAGTATCAACAATAATAAATGCTGTTTGCTTTCTATCATTGTTAAGTGCAACCATTTCATCTAAAAGCTCTGGATAGCCTGGTGCCGCAATTAAGTTATAGAACCTTGATTCTGCTCTAATATCATCATTGCTTACCATTGCATCTGCCATTGCTTTTACAATAACTTTTCTTTGAGATTTTCTACCCATGTAAGGTACACCAGCTGTATCAACACCTGATGCTGAAACCCAAGTATCACCGTTATCTGTACCATCAAATTCATAATTTGTTGTGTACTTCTTAACTGAGTTACCTGATAATCTCATATTGAAAAGTAAGATACCATCTGGGAACGTTGACGGATCTGGTGAATCAGAATCCATATCAGCAAATTTCATTCCCCAACCTTGTTCGTCTAAATCTGCACCTGACGGATCGCCGCCAGCATCTGCAAATACAACACCCATGTCAGATGATTGATCGCTGTTGTCTAATAGTACCCATTTGTTTGTTGTACCGTTATATTTGTAAATTTTTGGATATACATCTAACTCATCTGTATCAATCCAAATATCGCCATCACCTAAACCTGTTACACCATCTGATTTTGTAGTTGGTGCAGAAGTTACCATCTGAAGGTCTCTTAAACCGCCCGATGCTACTGATGTGTTATCAAATTGATCTTTTGAGTTTGCGTATGCTAACCATTTCATTGTACCGCCGCTGTTTTCGTTAATGTAGATATCAGCTGAAATGTTTGTGTCATACCACATTGTACCATTTACTGGATTTCTTTTTGGAGCTGAAGTTGACGCTTCAAACTGCAAGTATCTAAACGGTGAAGCATATACAGTTAATGACGCACCACTTGAAATAAAGAAGTCCGCAAAACTGTCTTGATCGTTGGCCTTACCTGCTACTGTATCATCAAAACCTAAGTTTTGTACAGTTGCACCTTGTGTAGTACCTGAATCTGCACCATCTTCAATCCAAATTGCTTTACCTAACGTTCTAGAAAGTTTCAAGTATTTTCTAGAAGCTGATAATTCAGTTTTCTCAGCAACAACACCATAACCTTGTAAAGTTGCATTGTTGTTAATACCTGCAACAATTTCATCTAGTGTTACTGATGAACCAGCACCGCCTGCCGCTGTTACTGTGACATCTTGACCACATACTGAAAAGATTATTGCTGTATTGGCACCTGTTAAATTTACACCTGCGTGTAATGAACCCCAGCCTTCTACGTGTGCTGATTGCATTGCCGCTCTTTTGATGTTGAATATAACTTCAGGTGAACCTGAGATAGCACCTTTTGATTGTGAATCATCTGTTGGTGCTGTAATTTGAACTGGTAATGCTGTTGCAATCCAGTCTGCATCATCTACGTCATCAAATTGTGCGTAGAGATTGCCTACGATCATATCATTTGCTACTGCGTAACTGTCGTCATTTGAAAATACAGGTACTTGTTGTAGTTGCCACGTTGCTGTTGAGGCATTGTATAGATATGCTTTAATGTCCATACCGTTAGATACGGAATTTGTTTTTACCCAAACGTCATATTTGGTTGAGCCGTTAGTTGGTTTGTTTGCTCCCAAACCTGTCTTGATTTGAACTGTACCATTTGAACCACTGATTGAATTTGTAGCTGTGACCCAAGAACTTGAACCAACTACTTCCCAAGAACCATTTAACTTTTGGTATAACTTAACAGGAACGTTACCTGTTAAAGCCACTAAAGCATAATCGTCTGCTTGTCCAAAAGACGCAATAGGTCTAAAGTTGTCAGCTGAGTCAATAACTCTTGAACCAGTTACTCCTGGTTTATCTGATAGTACTGTTGGCTCTACTACATCCCATGAAGATGTTGTTGTGTTCCAAGAGTGAATACCAAATTTTGAATTTGACGTATCTAACCAATACGTACCATCTGCTGGTGCTATAGAAGGTGCAGTTGCTGAACCTTCTAGTTCATCAAGATTAACATTAGCTCGAACCACGTATGCTCTATTGGCTATTCCCAAGAATTGATAAGCGGCTAGTAAACCATATTCATTTCTTTCATCTGCGTGTAACGGTGTACCTGCTACTGATTGAAATGACGGTGTACCAAACGTATTCACCAACTCTCTTTGGCTTGTAATTAAAAAAGGTTTTTCAACGTTAGTTGCTGTTGTACCTGATGCAATTCCTGAACCGGCTGAGTCTGGTTTATCTTGACCTGTAGCAATAAACACTAAAGGTACAGTACCTTGACCGGAAGGAGCATACATAGATTCATCAACGACTGAAACTGAAACACCTGGTGAAACTAGTTCTGGCATAGTGAAATCTCCCTACTCTTATTAATAAGTCTTTGAGTATTAATCTGTAATACTCTTATATGTTATATTTATTATATTGTAGCAAAAGGCACCGATTATATTTGCCCTTTAAAGGTAATGACAACCGGCAAAACCAATAAATATTGATATGAACACAACACACATAAGACCGCTGTGTATAGAGTGTAAAACAAGGCCAGCGGCATACAATTACACAAGAAAGAACAAGATCCACTATCGTAAAAAATGCGATCAGTGTATACGAAGAAGCTCTGGCAAGATAACTTCAATCATGCATAGTTGGCAGAAAGCAGGTTATCGTAAAAAAGCTATTTGTGAAAAATGCGGATTCAAAGCTAAACATCCTGCTCAATTAGACGTATATCATGTTGACGGTGATCTATCAAATGCTAATTGGGGTAACTTAAAAACTATTTGTGCAAATTGTTCTAGAGTAAAATCTAGGGAAGAAGTAGGGTGGGCACAAGGTGATTTAAAACCTGATTAATGCTTTTTAAAAATAGTACCAGATGTAAGTTCAGCTACTCTATCTTGTAGCTCTGGTAAAGGACAATCATTGTCTATTGTCCAGTCAACTTTGCAACCTAACCAGTCCCATTCAGATCTATGTATGCCAATTTCTTCTAAAGACTGTAAAGCAAAAATATCGCCAGAGCAGGCTTGAACCGCTGTTTCGTGCCAGTGTGGGTCTGGACCACGTTTAATTCTAATAATTTTACCACCCAAAGATTTAATTAAATTAACTTCATTTCTAAATCTGCAATCTGTGATAACTGTAGGTTTTTGCCCTGATGCTACATATCTTTGTTCCATGCTATGCAACCATATGTTAGGATTAAAGCCTTCTCTAAAAACTTCAGTACCAATGTATTGTAGTGCTATACGTGGACTGAACTTTTTATTACCTAGTTTTGATCCCCACCATGCATCTGGCATTTCTCTAAATGTTCTACTTTGATCAGATCCACCTTCAAGCATATTACGTGGCCATCCAAATATTGCTGAACACACATCTTTAAGTGGTCCTGCAAAACTGTCAGCACGAAAGCCTTGTTCTATAAAATAGTTAGCGACAGTATTTTTACCACTGCCCATAAATCCTACTAATCCGATAATCATAATATTATGCTACTACAGTTAGGAAATTTTGTCAACTTTTTTTTACCAATTTATCCAATTACGAATGTAAGTGGATCTTCGCCGGTGCCGTAAGTTTCAATTTCTCTTTCTAGTTTTTCAATGGCCTGCATTGCTTCTTGTTTTAGTGTATCGCCATTTAATGATACTCCGCCTTGAGCACCAGGTAAACTTGCAAATTTGCTATATGCTTGTCCTAACATCATTTTAGCCTGTGCTAACGCATAATCACGTAACCAAGGTTTTGCGTATCTATCGCCAAGCAATGATTCTTCTGGTCTATTCATAAAGCATTGTAATAATACGTTTTCATCTCTTCTTGGTCTACGCATTATTTGTAATTTTCTTGAATGTTGGTGATATTTAAAATTAATATATCCACCAAATAATCTTCTTACCATTTCACTAAACTGATTAAATGCGTCCCATGTCATTAGTCCGCCAATTCTACCAGCTTGTAAAAAGTATAGGTTTGTATATGCTAATTCAAACGGATCAATATCAACACCACCTGAAGTTGTTCCAGCAACACCTCTTCTAAAAATTTCTCTAACTTCTATTACTTCTTCTGGTAGTGTATATTCGCCAACATCTGTTTTAATTTCTAAAAAAATATATGACTCTTCAGTTGACTGAGAACTCTTTTGTCTATATTTGTCTAGTGATAAGTCAATTGCTTGATTGTAGTGCTTTGGATCAAGCTCTACATCAACCATACCTTCACCTAGTATGTTACGAATTTCTTCGGTTATTTTTGCTCTGTTTGATTGAGTGTTTGCCATATTAATATCCTGTATACAAGTATTTATTTCTTTCTCTGGTGTAGTACGTCTCTTTCAATTGTGGTGAATGCACCATAATGACTACATTGTTTTACACATTTGTTAATATACAGCTCGTTATCAGGATCTCGCCAACTTTCTGCTAGTAAACGACCATAATATTCGCCACCTAAAATTTCTTCCCATGAATGTGTCCTAATGCTGTTCCACCCTAAGCCAAATTTTGTTGTTAATGATCTTAGTATTGATTGATCCTTGATTGCTTGTTTAGAATCACCAGGTGTACGAAGTATTTGATGAAACCAACAGCAAGGCCATACTGTACCATCATAACCTAAGAATGCTCGGCTTGAATGTATTAATCTACATTTAATTGTTTTTGCTAATTTGTTTTCTTTTACAGTTTTTTTATTATCAAAAACTTTTTTATCTAATAATTTTGCGTGTTTATCTACTTGTGAATGTTTGTATTTTTTATCTTCTGGTGCGTTGATTTCAACTACTTTAGTCTCAATTTTACCATTAACTTTTTGTTTTATTTTAGAAACCCAAGGTTCTTTATTTCTTGTTGATTTTCTGACTGCAAAAGTGATAGGAATACTTTCAGCTTCTTGCTTTGCTAATTCAACTTCATGTTTGTTATGTTCAAAAACAAGATACTGCCATACACCACGTCCGCCGGCTTTCATAAATGCTCTCATGTTGTTTAGTGCTTTGTCAAAGTTTACATTTACTCTATAAAAATGATTTGTTTCTCTATGACCATCCAGGTTCCAATATACTTTTAATCGTTGTATACCATTTACTTTTTTACATTTACTACCTAATTTGGCCCACCAATCTGTTGTTTGAATTCCGCCATTTGTTTGTATATGAACTCTTCTTGCTCCTGACTCAATTAAGTAATCAACAATTTTATCTAAATCTTTGTGCATTACAGGATCACCGTACACACCACTGAATAACATATCTTTACCTTTAATTATATGAGGAGGTACACCTTTAACAAAATCTTCATAAGGAAAATCTTGTACATGAATGTCTGGGGTTACTTCGCCATCGACTGTTCTTGAACAACCTGGACATCTTGCATTACACTTTGAAGTAATTTCAAGTTCTAGTTCTTCCATTCTATCTAATAAACTAAACATTGATTAGATCCTCAAATCTGTAACACATATCTTTTGCTGAATATTTTCTTGCTTTGTCATAATAATTTATAAGATGCATAGTGTTTTTAATACTAACGCCTTTTAAATTTACATCTGATTTTAATATATTTTTTATGCCTTCAAAGGCCGTTGACAGCCTTACATAAGGCAAACTACTTATGTCTTCTAGTTTTTCTAATACTTCAAGTCTAATTTTTTCTGGTACTAGTCCCCAATGTAACGGCAATGGTTTATTAACTAATATAGGATGCCACATAGTAAAACCAATATCAGCTCCATACTGCAATATATCAGGCAGTTGTGCTAAATTTAAGAACTGTACAGCGGGGTTTAGTTCAGTACGTATGTTCTTATACCTTTTTTGTTTATATGCTTTTATAAAGGTTTCGTAGTTGTGAGATATTTTTGACCATTTAGCAGGCCAACGTATGTAATCAAATGTTGTTCCTAGTCCATCTACAGAAGCATGAACTTCGAAAATTTTAAATCTTGCCATCATATCTACTAACTTTGTTATATCACTTGTTCCATTTGTAACTAATACTATTGTGATATTTTTAGCATAAGATGTTTTTGATAATGCATCTAAAAATTTAATTGCACCTGGTAATAATAAAGGTTCACCGCCTGTCATCTTTATTCTTCTTAACGATGATGCAAAGGTTAACATTTCTTCAATATGCTGTTCTCTGAAGTCTGTAAAACTTCCTGTAGACTCCATAAACTCTTTTACATTCTCTGGATGTGGATTTTTTATTTCTTCTTTTAAATGTAATGATGATGAATGACTATTACACATAATACAAGCCAAGTTACATTTGTTACCAAACTTAATATCTAAAGATACAATTCTTTTTGCACCTCTTCTTCTTATTTCACTCATTAATTTAGGATCATTTTTAGCAAAACTTTTAATTGCATTTACTCTTTTACTCATAGTATATGCACCACGATTTTCATAGTCTGTACATCTCTTACATAATGGTTGATGTTGATCTTTGAGCATCATCTGTCTTGCTTCATTTAATTTTTTATCGTGTACCCAACCTTGTAAAAGACTGCCATATTCTTTTGTGATATCATCAGTCAGTCCATCAGAATAGCAACATAACTTTGTCATTCCTTGTGCCGTGTTTGCTATTTCTGTGAATGGTAGTGGGCAGAAATTTTTGCCGTAATTCTTCACTAGTTGATCGTAGTCAGTCTTTTTCATACTAATATTTAACCGTACTGTTTTATGGCTTTTAGTAGTATGATATTCTTATGAAACTTAGGTATAGGCTCGTATTTTTTACCAGGAAGTGCATCAATAATATTCAACATTTGACGCCAACCGTGCTTCTCTGATATTTCTTTTAGTGTGGTTTGTGGATCCGCTAACGTCTTCATTGCTGAACGTTCTGTGTCCCAATTTGATATTTGATTACCATTAACTTTTATTCCATGTAAGTTATCGCAGTAAAATACCATTAATTTTCTAGTTGTGGCATTTATGGCTACTAGCACCTTAGATTCTAAAATTTCCACCGGATTTATGCTTTTAACACCCCAGGATTTATGCTCTGACATATAACGTAACTTTTTAACAATCTTTTCTGGTGTAGGTGGTTTTACCTTTCTAGGTTTACGATTTGCTTTACAAAAGGTTTCCCACTTCTCAGCATCAGTAATTACTCTATCCCAAAAATTAATAAACTTTTTTAAGTCTGGTTTTGAATAATTTCCAAATGCTTCTGCATGATCCTGTTGTTCTTGATTTCTATCTTTTTCTGCCATACTAATTGATTCTAGTGCTATTTGCATTTCTTTCCTTCGGAGCTCTGCATCAGCAATAAACATCTTCATATAATTTCCGCCTATCTTTTTATCTCTATAAAATTTGTAAGCATCAAATTTGCCTAGTGGTTTACCTAAAGCCCACATTGGCTCGTAAATATCATCTAGATCACACATCCAACCAATAAAATTAGATCGCATACGTTCTTGTATACTAGGTCTTTTTGGTTTTTCAGTTTGTTTAGTTTCTTCAATCACTGGCTTTTCTTCCGTTTTTGGTTGTGGCTTTGCTTCTTTAGTTTCAATAATCGTAGGTGGTTCTCCTGCTTGTCTTTTTAAAAACTCTGGGATGTCCATTAAAAGTTTATCAGTTTTCATACGTTTTTTCACCATTATTGTACCTAGGATAGCACGTCTCTAAATATTTGTCAATCGTCTGTATATAGTTCTAAATAAATAAACTATATATTAAATGGATTAAAATATGCCTAAATTGAGTCTTTGGAAACCAGATCGCGGGAAAGATTATACTTTTATAGATCGTGTCATACGAGAACATTTTGAAATTGGTGGCACCGGTGTATTAGTACACAAATATCTTGGCCCAGAACAAAACACAAACAGTGATGATAGCTCTCTGCCTGAAAATAAAGTTGTTGGACCTAACAATGTTCAAGACTTACTTCTATTAGAAAATAGAGATAGAAAATATGATCCTGATGTATTTGAACTACGTGGAGTCTATACTGTAGCTGATGCTGATTTTGATTTATCTCAATTTGGTTTATTTCAAACAAACGATGATGTTCAAATTACATTTCATTTAAATGATATGATTTCAAGACTTGGCAGAAGATTAATGTCTGGTGATGTATTTGAATTACCACACAGAGTTGATAACACTGGTTTAGAATTTTCAGTTATTACAATTCAAACGGCACCAAACTTAAAATTTCAAAAAGGCGAAACAGTAATTGGTAGCTCTTCAAATGTTGAAGGTACTGTAATTAATTATAACCCAGAAGGAAAATATATTAGAGTAGAAACAACCGGAGATTTTACAGTAGGAGAAACTGTTGCAGGTAGCAAAAGTAATGCGGCGGCTGTAGTATCATCATTTACACCAGCTAACCCAGTTGGTGCAATGAGAAAATTTTATGTTGTTGAAGATGCTTCTAGAGAAGCGGCAGGCTATGATCCAGGTTGGTGGCCGCATATTTGGAAAGTAAAAGCTAAAGCTCTACAAGATACACAAGAATTTAGAGATGTACTTGGTACAGGCGAAAATGCTGATGATATTAAAAATCTATTATCAACGTATCAAGACGAAATTGATATTTCAGATGGAATTGTAAGACAAGCAGAAGCAGAAGTACCATTTGCAGGATTGAATGCGGCACACTTGTTCTTGGATGAATCAGATGCATCTAAAGTATCTATTGCATATTCAGATGGTAAACCACCAAATGGTATTGAAATAAAACACACAGGTACTAGTTTCCCATCTTCAATTAACGATGGCGAATATGTTTTAAGAACTGATTATCAACCAGCAAGACTATTTAGAAAACAAGGAACACGATATATCAAGATTGAAGATGATAAGCGTGGTTCATGGTCAGCGGCAAATAGTGTACTAAATTCATTTATTAACAATACATTCTCAAGTCCAAACACATCTGATGGTAAAGAAAGACAGTTCTTGAGTAAAGTAGTAAAACCAAAGGCGGACTAAAATGCAATACTGGTATGATCAACAGATAAGAAGATACTTGTTACAATTTGCAAGAGTATTCAACGGCTTCACATATAAAGCTGGTAGTAATGATCTTATAAAAGTTCCTGTACGTTACGGCGATATGTCAAGAATGGTTGCACATATTCTTAGAAAAAATTCTGAGAACGCAATGAATAGTGCACCGTTTATGACTTTTCATATACAAACTATGCAACCTGCTAGAGATAGGATGCAAGAACCAAGATTAGTTAGTACAGTATCAACAACAGAAAGACAATTTGATCAAGCAAATTCAAAATACACAGAAGAAGTTGGTAACACATATACAATAAAAAGATATATGCCTGTTCCATACAATCTAAATATACAATTAGATATGTGGACATCAAACACAGAACAAAAACTTCAACTAATGGAACAAATTTTAGTGTTGTTTAATCCAGCTATTGAATTACAAAGTACTGAAAATGTTTTTGACTGGACCTCAATAACTGTATTAGAATTAATTGATATACAATGGTCATCTAGAGGTGTACCACAAGGTGTTGATACAGGACTAGATATTTCTTCATTGACTTTCCAATTACCTATATGGATCAACCCACCAGCTAAGGTTCAAAAATCACAAATTATTAAAAATATTATTTCAAGAGTAACACAAACCGATAATATGGAAGAGTTAAATTTTGATCCAAATGTAGAAAGTTTCTTTGATCCATTTGAAAAAGCAGGTACAGTAATTACATCACCACATAATGCTGAAATAAGTGTTACAGGTAACTCTGTTGCTCTACTAAATGCAAATGGTGTCAACGAGGGTATGTCTTGGAAAAAATTCTTACAACAATATGGAGAATTACATGAAGGTTCATCAAGATTAATTTTAAGACAATCTGGTTCACATGAAGATGAATCAGAAGATGTGTATGGAACAGTAGCATTTAATCCAAGTAACGATAACTTTCTTACATTCACTATTGATAGCGATACACTACCAAATAACACAATATCTGCTGTAGATAAAATCATAGATCCACATGAATCATATCCAGGTAAAAATTTAGATGTATCCATGACAGGACAACGATACTTACTTGTTGATTCAATTCCAAGTGGAACAGCGGCCTGGGGTGCATCGTTTTCAGCGAAAGCAAATGATATTATTGAATATAATGGCACAGATTGGGTTATTTCATTTGACAGCTCAAACACAGATGTTGTACAATATGTAACAAATCAAACATCTATGAGCCAGTACAAATGGACTGGGACTACATGGATTGACAGTTTCCAAGGCCAATACAAACCAGGATTTTGGAAGCTCGAACTAGATGCGAGTTAGAAATGTATAAAGCAGTAGGCATAACTTTTATTGCCAAAGACACAAAAAGAATAATAATGAACTTACGTTCCAAGAATGTAAAACATTCTAATACGTGGTCATTCTGGGGTGGAAAAGTTGAAGCTGATGAGCAACCATTTGATGCTCTACGTAGAGAAGTAATTGAAGAAATGGGTTACTTTCCAGCAACATACAAAATACATCCATTAGATATTTTTACAACAAAAGATAAAAGTTTTGCATATTATACATTCGTAGGAATTGTTGGTGAAGAATTTATACCTGTACTGAATAGAGAAAGTGCCGGTTATTGTTGGACTGACATTGGTGAGTATCCTGAACCTTTACACAAAGGTGCATATCAAACATTATCAAGCCCTAAAAATAATAAAAAACTAAAAACTATCTTAAAAAAAATCTAATTTTGTAAGTAAATATTAGTATGGACAAAATTTTAGATATCCGAGATTTACAAATTACTATTGCTTTAAATCATTGGATGCGTGATAAAAAACAATCAGATTTACTCAATGATATTCTTGCAAGAGCTGGAGATAATAAAAATAAATTTACAAAAGAATTTTCTAGATTAAGTAAAAAACAAGTTGATCATTTATTTGAAACATACATTGCATATTATAATTTCCATGCAGATGATGAAATATATATAAATTTAAATTTAAGAAAAAGTCTTGAAGAAAAGTATTTTGATGTAAATGAAAAATTAAAAACTAAAAATATGGAATATAAAATACCTGGATTATTAGTAAAATATCGTCCTGGTATTAATCCTGTTCGTGCTATGTATTTTGAAGTACAAGAGTTAATGACTATGGAATTCAACTTTGAAAATGTTGTACATCAACAAATTTTTAGTTTTTTCAGAGATAAAATTGCTTATGAAAAATTTATTAATGATATTAACTTTGACATTAATCAATTAACTAAACTTGAAAAACATTATCAGTATTCAAGAAAATTACATAGTGGATTCGAATATCCTATGAGCTATTATCATATACAAGAGATGATAAAAGATATGAAAAAATATCTTGTTATTTTTGAAAGATTGAATAAGAAATTAAATCAAAAAAATGATTATTAGACAACAATATTAATTAATCTAATACCGTCGTCATCTTTATCTTCTAAAGATTTACCAACTACACACCAACCAGCCACTGGAGCTGAGTCTTTGTGAAGTGCTGTGGCACAACCAGCTGTTTCGCCGGCGCCTGCCATTGTTACAAGTATATCGCCTTTTGAAACTTTACCTGCTACTTTACAAGGTATCTTACCTCTTAATGCTACTGTTACCGCAGTTACTTCTCTGTTTTTACCTAACTCAGCATTCATGCAGTATGCTGGATTTTCAGAAACAACACCTGCTACTCTTGGATCTGCAAGATGTGTACATCTTGTTACTTCTTTGTCTCCACCAAATATTAATACTGTACCTGTGTCGTAATAGAAATCACTTTCATATTTCTCAGCCAAGTCAGCATACATTGCCTCAGTTGACTTAACATCAAGTATGGCTTTTGATGTAATGTTAATTGTTGAACCTGGTGCATCTGATGAGAATCCCATTTTAAATCTGTCTTCTGATTCATCCCACATGAATACAGCATTTGTTCCTGTTGCACCTCTTTTGATATATAATCCTGCATCGTTATTATTTTGTTGTGTTTGATCATCAAAGTTATTAAGTTCAATCATGTTATCTTCAACTGACAAGTTAACAATATCAACCTGTGTAACTTCTCCAGTTACAGTAAAGTCTCCAGTAACAGCTAGATCCCCACCAATTGTTAGTGTATCACCACCTTGTCCAATAGTTTGTGGACTATCAAATGTAGCAAGTACTCTAGCTTCAGTAAAGTATTTGTTTGTTGAACCTTCTGACAAATCATCTGTTGTTGAAGATGCTAATCCTTGTGTTGATATAATACCTGTACTAGGATCATAAGTTAAATCGCCTGCTACTGATATTGCCGCTCTTGCTCTATCTGTTTGAAAGTAAAGATTTGATGATCCTTCTGGTAATGCATTTGTATCTGCTAACGTTGTATCAGTTTGTGCTGTCCATTGTACACCGTCATATTTTAAAACTTGTCCTGATACAGCACCTGAAACTGAAACATCATTTAATTCATTTAGTTCATCTTTAGCTGAAAGTGTTGTAGTCACATAACTTTCCATTGATGATTTATTAACAGCATCATTAGGATTTACTGGAGCTGATAAATTTTGTATTGTTTTTGAACCTGCGTCCCAATATGCTTTTGATGAATCAGATTGTAAAATTAATTTTGATGCAACGTCAGTTGCAAGTTCTTCAATTTTCATTTTAACTCTTGGATTAGAATACCAAGCAGTTGGATTTATTGTAAGTGTGCCACCAATGTTATCAATTTTTACTTTGTAAGTTACTGTGCCTGAAGTTGCTGGCTCATCATATGTACTAATATTTGCAACATATTCAGAATCGTTTTTTGCACCCCAAACGGCAAGTTGTGTTTCAACACCACTGATTACTCTGTAAAGAGTTAACTGTAAGAAATCTGTTGGACCACCACCTGTAAGTGTTAGTGGAATATGTACATCAATACTAATTTTACTGTTTGAATATTTTACATCAAAATCTTTTGTAATTGCAGTATCGCCTGTAGCTGTATGAGTTTGATTAGCAGTTGAAAATGGTGCCGATGCTGGTGCATGAAAAACATTTAAAGTTGGTACTACACTTGTAACACCATGTGACCAGTTTGATCCTGTCCATGATAATACTTCACCTTGATTTGGCGATGAAGTTGTAACATCAGATAAATCATTTATTGATGCGAGACCTATTCTTGCATCTGCTCTTGCATCGGTATAGTATAAATTTGTTGTACCTTCGTTTAAGTTGTCTGTATTTTTATTTCCAAAAGCAGTATCAAATCTTCCTTGTGTGTAATATAAGTTTGAACCTTCTGTTAGCGTTGTTGTTGAAACGTGTCCTGTAATATAATATGGTACCCATTCTTGGTTGCCTGCGTCCCAAGTCAAAGCGGCATTGTTTGTTATTGTTGATAAGTCTGTTGGTAAATTTACATCACCAATATCATCAATTGATGCTGTTGACATTGCTGTTAAGGCACTTGCTTGAGCTCTAGCATCTGTAAAGTATAAGTTGCTACCTTCTGCTAATGAACCTGTATTATGATTTGATAAATCTGTAATCTGTCCTGTGTAAGTTGCAGTTCCGCCACCATGATGTGCAAAACCACTTGCATATATAATACCTTGTGTAGTGATCTTTTTATCTTCAAAACTCCAACCACCTGCTGTTGAATATCCAAGTGTTGCGGCTATGGAACCTGCATTGTCAATTTCAATACCTGCTGAATTTGATGCTAATGCCTGACCTTTGTTAATCGTTAGTAAACGATCAACTGTTTCTAAATCTGTTGATGATGTTGTAACTAGGTTAGTAAGATCAGTACTACCTTGTACTGTAAGGTTGCCCGAAATTACCAGATCTTCTGATTTAATATATGCGTCTGCCATTAATAACTCTCTTACTGTTTATAGTTATTATTTAGCATAAAAGAGAAAAGCCCGGCATAACCGGGCTTTTCAATAGTTTTAAAAACTGTAATTTTAGCTATTACACAAATGCAACGTTTGATAAACCAATTGTTGACAAGTAGTCTTGTGCATTACCTAATGATGACGCAGTATTTGTTAACTCTACATAACCGTATCTAGTCATGAAAGAAACTACTGGCTCAAAAGTAGCTGGATCAATTACAACGCCTGATGACATTAATGGAATGTACGGGCAGTAAAATGCTGGTGCATCTACTTCACCTGGACCTTTATATCCAATTAAGATATTTTCTGAGTCACCTGCGTATGAGTTCACGTATACTCTCATTGCACCGTTAAGTGTACCAACAAATTTTGTGTTAGTTGGAGCTTCAAAAGTACCTTCAGTTGTTCTTGCGAACGCTGAAGTTGTAGCTGATTGAAGAATTGTAAGAGCAAAAGGAGACATAACAGCATAGTTTGCCGCGCCTCTTCTTGTTCTTTGTGCAATCAAGTTAGCTTCTCTGTTAATTAAAACAGCCAAAGCCGCGTGTTCATCACCTACGAATGCTGGTTGTCTACCAGTTTTCGTTGCGTTTTGATCGTATGTTACTCTTGCCGTACCACCATTCGAACCTAAAGCCTGTAATGAACCAATAATTTCTTGGTCAATCTCAGCTGTAATTTCTTGTGCTAGTGCCGCCATGATTTCTGCTTCAACATCAATGCCGTGCATTGCGTTGGCATCTTGTGCTGATTCAAATGTCCATCTTGCTGATAGCTTTCTTGTTTTCGCTTCAACAGTTTGTTTTAACACTTGAATTGACATTCTGTTTCCTGGAACACCTTCTTTAGATGATGTTGAATCACCTTTTGGTGTACTTTCTGTTTCGTTACCTGAATATGCTCTTGCAATTTCAAATGGTGAAAGTGCCTCAGAACCTGCTGTTACGCCAGCGGCTGAGTCCGCATATCTTACTCTTAATGTGTGAATTTGACCTACTGGACCAGTCATTGGTTGTACACCGATGATCTCGTTCGCAATAACTGTAGGCATCACACGTCTAATTACTGGAAGTATAACTTTATTCAAAGCCGCTACGTTACCGGCACCTGTCGCACCTGCTGTAGCCGTCTCTGCCAAGTAGTTTTTAGCATTTTCAAGAACTACTGACATAGTCTCTTTTTTCTGACCTTCTAAGCCTTCGCAAAGAGCTGACTTTGTGTCTTTCCAATTTTCAGTGATCATTGTATTGTCAGTCATTATATTAACTCCTTAGACCTGCTAGTTGTTTAATTTTAATAATGTCAGTGTTTACTGGTGTGTCTGCTGTGTCTGGTGAAGTTCTGTCACCTGTAACTTCCGTAATAACAGTTTTATCTTCAGCTATTTTCTCTTCTTTAAGAACAGCTGGTAGATATTTTGAAAACTGTCTTTGTAAGTGTTCAGTCTTTACAGACTCTAGTAACTCTAACATAATTTGACGCTTCTCTTTATTAAGTGGAGCAGTTAACTCACTTAAAACGTTGCTTCTGTTAACTTTATCTTCAGCAACCTTAATTTTAGTTTCTGCTACTTTTAAAGCTTCGTCTTTTTCAGCGATAGTGTCTTCTAGCTTTTGTGCGACATTATGCTGATCAGTAAGTTCGCTTTGTAACTTACGAATTTCCGTGTCTTCCGCTAAATGCGAAGACATATATTCACCTGCGAAAGCTTCAAATACTTTTCTTCCGAAGTTATTTTCTCTTGCAACCTTGATATCTTCTTTTAGATCTGATATTTCTGATCTTAAAGTTTTATCAATTGCTGTTTCAACGATACCAGCCGCTTTAGAAATAAATCTAGATTTAGCATCTTCGATTATTTTCTTGCCTTCTGCTACCATTTTAACTTTATGATCTACAAGAGCTTGTTTATCTTCATTAAACTCATTAAGTTCTTTACTTAATTGTTTAACAACAAAATCTTCTAACTTCGCAAAGTTTTCTTTCAAGCCATCTCTATCTGCATGAAGCTCTTTTACTTCTTTGACAAGCATTTCGCTTACAAATTTTTCTAGCATTGCTGTATGCTTTGCTACATTTTCTTTGTATGCTACTCTTTCTGAAACTAAAGCCGCTTTATCTTCAGCAAACTCTTTCATTTCAGTAGTAATCTTGTCTGTAAGCATTTTGTCCATAGCTTCTACGATCTGAGCTTTGTCGTTTTCGTATCTTTGGGCAAACTCTTCACGCAATTCGGCAGTAATGTCCTCTCTGGCTTCTGACAATTTTGATTCCCAAGCTTCACTAACCTGTGAATGTACTTCTTCAGGTAGTTCAACGCCTGTAAAAATGTCTTTTATTTCTGTTGCCATTGGGTATTCTCCTTACCTTTTTAGCTCGTTTATAAGTTTAACGATCTCTTCTGCGAGATACTTGTTAGCCTTTTTATCATTAATGGCATCCTGAGCTCTACCATATAATTTGTTAGCACCTCTCATATTCCATAAGCCTTCATAGATTGCTTTTGGATAGGCATCTGGTGCTGACGGTTGAGCCACAATATCCACTGTCACAATGTCGAAGTCCGATACGTTACCTGCTTCATTGACATTGCCAGTACCTCTTGATGATACACCAAGTTTAGTACCATGCTTCAATAGAGTTTCACAAATCTTACCCATGGGTGTTGGCAAAATCTTTAATTTTCCAACTCCATTTGGACCATCCATCCACATATCTGTGATCATATGTGATACCCTCTCTAAGTTCACTGTGAGTGACTCGGGGTGGTCTGCTTCTCCCAAAACTGATAGACCTGAATCAAGTCTTTTCTTGATTGATCCTACAGCACTTCCAATTTGTTCAACTGGATATACTCTTTCATTTTGGTTTTTAACACCGCCCTGGATAAAGATACCTTTCATATGTAGGTCTTTACCTTCACCTTCATTTAAAACTTGAAGATGTGCTTGGTCGAATGTTAGTGTCTCTAATAACGGTTGCATCATAATGTGTGTCTCCAATAAAAAGCTAAACTGTTAAATGGTAATTAACCACCTACTACCGGACTTGCCTTTTCACTTGCTACTTTTGGTGCCGCGTGTGGCTTCGGTGCTGGTGCTTTTTTATTACCTGCAACATTTACGTTACCTGTGCTCATATCTTTTACAGCTGGAGAAGATGGTTTTGTATCTTCTTTACCGCTTACGATATTTTCACTTGTACCGCCCATGTCGTTTTTGTCCGCTACAACCGATGACTTATTATCAGCATCATCATTGTTTGATGGTGTTGATACTGGTGTCATTGAAGTTGCTTCGTCCATTTTATCTTCTTTAGCTTTATCTTTTGGCGCTTCTTCCATTTTGTCGTCTTTGTCTTTTTTGCCTTCTGGTAATACTGATTGTGGTATTGTTTCAGTTGCCTCATCAGCCATTTCTTCACCTGGCATATCATCTGATGCTTCGTCATCATCTGAGTCACCACCGATCATTTTTTCAAACTCGGCTTTTAACTCTTCTAATGAATCTTCTAAATCATCAATTTTATCTTCCATTTCTTCAGCTTTGCCTTCAGCATCGCCTTCTGGAGCTTCTAACTCACCCATGGCATCATCTTTGTCTTCCATGTCATCATCGGCTTCGTTAGTTTCTTCTTGTTCAATTTCTTCTGCATTGGCTTCAATAGCCTCTTTAGCCTTCTCAACATCTGATTTTAAATCAGCTTCTTGATCGCCTTCGCCACCAATTTTTTCTTCAACTTTGTCATCTTCAGACTCTTCAGATGATTCTTTCATCTTGTCTTCTTTGTCTTTGTCTTTTGGTGCTTCTGCTACTGCATCTACTGATTCGTCTGATGTTTCGTCAACTAGTTCTTTTTCGATAGCGGCATCTTGTGCCCCTACGATTTCCTCATGAATACCTCTTGCTTTTTCAACGATTACGTCATGAAGCATTTCTTGAGCTTTCTCTGACTCGTTGTTTACAAGATATTCAAGGACTTGTTCTAATTTTGATCTAAATTGTGTCATGACGATCTCCTAATCCGCGAATATATTCGATTTAATAGTTATATTTACATAATTGTGGATAATTCGTGAGAATAAGAGGTTATTTTGAGGCGATTTTCCTCGCAAGAACAGATAACTGCTATTTTTATGGTAATTTAATGCTAAATTTCCTGAGTGTGTACTTCTTGTGTGTGATAATCTAGCTACTGTTTATTTAATAATGTATGTTTAATATTCTGTAGGTACAGAACTACATTGCTGGTGGTGGAGCATACATTTTAGAAACAAAATCAGAATTTTCTTCTTGATCTGCTTTTCTAATATCTCTCACTCTTCGCAATTTATTTAGATGTTTCAAAGTTAGACGAGTCTTTCTGCTGTCTTTACGACTAGCTTTATGGAACTCGTCTTCCTCTGGAAAATAGTTTTCTGTTAACTGATGATATCTCATAACAAAACTATTTATATATTTTACTGTACGTTTGAAGTTTCAGCTGACGCATCAGCTGGTGCACCATGTGACTTAATACTTTGTGCCACTGGCTTGCCTTTGAAATCACCGACTGTATATTCGACTGCTTCGCCTATAGTTACTTTTGTGATCCCTGCTTTCTTTAATTCAGAAGCATGAACAAATATATCACTTCCACCTTCATCTGGTGTAATAAATCCATATCCATTTTTTGGATTGAACCACTTTACTTTACCTTGTGCCATTTTCGTCTTTCCTTTTTTATGTTCCTGGTGTTACTGGAGGTGGTGTTCCACCTGTACCTGTATCACCGCCTGTTGATCCCGCACCAGTGTTGCCAGCTTGGGCACCTCCTAATGGAGACTCTTCACCACCTGTGCCAGGATCTGTTCCATCATCTGGTACTGGTGATTGTGGCATCGGAGATGCACCAACCGAACCTAAGCCAACTCCACCACCGGCGCTGTCGCCTGGTGCAGTTGTAGTTCCGACTTGAGCTTTATTCTCTTCAGCCCACAATTTCTCATTTTCGTATATTTCTTCTTCATCTAATTTCAAGAACCTTTTCATAGCAAATCTTTTTGACATATATGGTATTTCTTGAATTTGATTGAATATGTTTACAAGTTGTGAATCTAATTCGATTTGACGATACTTACCAAAGTTTTGTGGTTCGTTAAATTTTAATTCAAACATTCCAGAATCAACTTCAATTCCTCTATGTTTTAAGAACATTTTAAATTCCTTATCAAAAGAAGGAGATATCATGTTCTGTAATCTTTTACAGAATTTAGTAAATCTAAATTCTTGTATATATGCTGTTCCCACTCTACCATCTGAGAATCCAGATGATTGATCTTCTGGCGTTGAAGGCAAGTACGCAGATGGTACTCTTAAGCCTTTTAATAGTTTATTATTAAAGTATTTTAAGTCGTCAATGTCACCTAGGTTTTGTCCACCTGGTAATGTTTCAACTTTTGATCCTCTACCCTCTGCCGTTTGAGCAAAGAAATAATCTTCCATCATTGATAAAGGATTGTAGGCGGCATCCATGATATTTGATCCGCCACCTGTTCTGTTAGGTATTCTTCTTTGATGAATTTCATTTTTAATTCTTTCAATAAAACCCATTGCTTTGTTGGTAGGCATATTACCTACATCTATGTAGAACACTCTTCTTTCAGGAGCTCTTTGAACTCTGTAAATGATTATTGAGTCTTCTAATAATTCTTTTTGTTTGTAAGTTTTAAAAATTGATTCTAATATTGATGTACCAAAAGGCCAAAATCTATCCATTCCTTCTGATAAAGATATATGTACAATGTGTGCGGCATCAACAGCCGAAGTTTGTGCTGACTTCATAAATCTACCTGCTGTAGATGGAGCCATACTTGCTGACGTCATGCCTCTATTATAATCTGATCTTCCTTGGAATGGCATTGAGCCTGATGCATAAGCCATCGGTGACGAATATTTGTCTGATGATGCATTTGTTAAATTTTTTGCTCTTATGTTTAAATCTAAATCTCTAATGAAGTATGATTCAGGTTTTTTACCTTTTCCTTCATTAACTAAAATTTTATCAATTTTAATCATGTCAACCCATAACCACTTATAAGTTTCTGGATCTCTTACATAAACCTGATCACCTTGCTTGATTGTGTTTCTAAACATCTTGAAGCATCTTTTATCCCAATCATTTAATGAGTTCCATTGTTCCAATGCTTCTGATATAACATCAACTTCAGTATCAGTTGGTTTATCTTTATATTGAATATGAAAAGGCATTCCTGTCTTTTCATCATTCTGTGTAGAAAATTCTGCAATGGTATCCATTGCCGCATTGATCTCAGTATCTAAGTCCATCTGATCATATTGAAAGTATCTTTCATTACGATTGGGTTGACCTGCATATACTTCAGGTAACCAAGTGTTGTACTTAGAATTGGATGCCGCATTGGCATTTGGTGAACCCACACTTCCTACTGGAGAGGCTTGTCCACTCAGTGTTCCAATTTCGTTAAAATATCTTCGCCATGTTGCCATAATGTTATTTATAGTATATGTTTATTTTTGGTTTGTCAAGTTTTTATTCTTACTGTTGGAGATTATTATTGGTCTTCTTGGTTTCGGAGACTACTGCACCAGTTTTTTTATTAGTATCAGCTGATATTTCGTTATTCTCCTGTTGAGCCATTATCAATGTTTTCATGTTTTTATTGATTTCTTTCAATACATCAAACTCTGTTTGTGCTTCAACATCTGGTGTTAAATCTCCCATTGAGTTTAAACTTGCTTCATTAATGATCCTTGTAGATCTATCGTCTAGTCCTTTAAATGGTGTTGCTGTAGCATCACCTTGGTTTGTGCCTGCAACCATTTGCTCGTTATTTTTTTTCTGTGTATCTGTTGTTTCTTCAACTGCTTTTTTAACAAGCTCTCCAGCATCAATTGATTTTTGATAATCATATTCTGGAAATACTGATTTAAATTTTTTCTCTGATTCTTCGTTTAATGCCTTTTGTGCTAATTCATATTGTTTTTTAGCATTTTCATTATTTTCTTTTGTATCTATTACTCTTTGCTTCTGTTGATCAACCAATTCTTGTGCTTTATCAACTTCATCTTGATCATATATCTTACCAATAGAAAATATACTTTTTCTTTCAGTTGGTCTATTTTTTGCTGTTTCTAAATTTTCTTCTCTTCTTTTTAATATTTCTTCTTGAGTTTTAACATCTGCTTCTGACCCATATATACCGTCAACTTCAAGAGCTTTCGCATTTGCCAATTCTTTTTGTGGTTTTAATATTTCATCTTCAAAAACATTTTCTTTACCACCTTTACCACCCATCCATGTAGGTAGATCCATTGAGATAATTTCCCATGCACCAACAATAGCAAATTTAATTGCATCTCCTATTGCTTTAATAATCGGAGCAAATATGGCAACGAATGTATCTTTTAGTGATTTCATAAATCCGCCACCTTCTTCTTTTGATTTGCCAAATCCTGATACTGCATCAATAATATTTTTGATGTAATCAATAAATTTTTGTATCATGTCACCTAAGAAGCCAATTAATTTTTCAACTCTTGTTTGTCCTGTTTCAGGATCTCTTTGTGTTAGATAATTTGCAAAACTAGATAATGCATCTTGAACTGTGTCAATTACAGCAGACATACCTTTCATTATTTTTGTGTTACCAAAAATAGAAACAAATAAATTTGTAAATGCTGATCTAACTTTGTTCATTGCTGTTGAGAATAGTAAAAATGCTTTAGATGTTTCATCAGGATCAACAGATGATCTTAAATCGTCAAGTGTACCTGCCAACATTTCCATTTCTTCTTCTGGAATGTTTCTTACCATTCTATTAAATTTAATAATATAAGCCGCTTGAGCATCACCTTGCATTTCTAAAGCTCTGAGTCTTTGGAAATCAGCATCTGTTAAATTTCTAGCTGATGTGATCAAATCATTAAATGCACCTTGTACATCTCCACCGCTTCTTACAGCTTCAGCAATACCCGATACACCTTGATAAAACTCACCTGATGCCGCAATAGTACTTCTTGCTAGTTCAGAATATGCCGCACCTTGTCTACCAACTGCTTCTGATATCATTTGAGATAGTGGACCACCAATCTCATTACCCAATGCTCCAGCAAATGAACCTGCTAATAATAAATTGTCGGCCGCTTCTGCACCGGCTTCGCCTAAGCTCATTAAGTAGTTGGTTGCTGAATCTGTTGCAAGAGTTTGTTGTGCAATTTTTTGAATTGTATCAACTGTTTGTTTTGTTAAACTTGTTAGTGCCATGTTCTGTGCAACAAAGTTCATTGTACCTTGGTGTATTTGTTGATTATTCATTCTTGTTAGAACACCTGTTGCTCTCATGGTATCCATGTATTCAGCTGACATTGATATCAATGCTTCTTGTGATAAACCAAATTGTCCTACTGCTTCAGTGGTATTAATTAATCTTGCATTAAGATCTGCAAATCTTTTCATTCCAACTATACCAACCGTAGTTGAAAATGTTGAAACCAGTTCAACAAATCTATCTGTTGATATAAACATTCTTGATGACATATCAGCTACCTGCATCAAACCATTTGCGGCCGCTGTTTGAGATTCTTGAAATACAAAACCCTGTCTAAATAGAGTCAAGTATTGATCACTTATGTTTACAATCTTGGCAACCAGAGCACCAATGGCAGTTGCAAGACCACCTATTGCCGCACCCATTACACCCAACTTGCTTGTTACTGTACCAAGTGCTTTACCAAATACACCTAATCCTTTTGGCTCTTGCAATCCTTTTACAGTTTTATCATATGACTGACGTGCCGCTGTACCCATAGCATCACGCAGATTACCAAACAATCTATTTCTGTCTTTATCAAGTTTAGATTGATCTTGAAGTACTTTAGTTTGTTTGGATCCAATTTCTTTGAATATATCTGCGGATGTTTTCTGAGCGTCTGAGAGTTTAGTTTGTTGATTGGCAATCTTTCCTAGACCTTGTCTAAGGACAGCGGTGTTTTGTGTAGCACCACCTGACATTTTTTCCATTGCTTTTGCAAGTCTGTCAAGGGTTTGTTCAGTTGCGAAGCCACCTTGTTTCGCAACATCTATTTCAAAACCCGCTATTATAATTCTATCGCCGTCTGCCATTTGAGATCTCTTTATACTAGTATATTATTATTTATTGGATATATTAAGTGGGTAGTTAATCAAACTACTAAATAACATTAAAACTATACTTAATCTAGAGGACAAAAATGGAACAAAACGTTGAAGATAAAAAACAGGTAAGGCCAGCAAATCCACTAGCAGAGTTTTATAGACAACCAAAGCTATATGTTTCTTTGCCTAGTAATGGTTATTTTACTGACGAAAAAAATGTTGTACTAACAGCATCAGGAGAAGTAGGTGTTATGGCAATGACTGCCAAAGACGAAGCTCTTATGAAATCTCCAGATGCATTGCTCAACGGAGAAGCTGTTGTTGAAGTTATCAAAAGCTGTTGTCCGGGGATCTTGAATCCAATGGATCTGCCACAACCAGACATTGATATTTTAATGTTAGCAATTCGTATGGCAACATTTGGTAGAGAAATGGAAATCCAAGCTAAATCACCGCATTCAGGAAATACAGATACATACGTGTTAAACATTGAAGAACTATTATCTGAACAAACAAAACTTGAAAAAGAATATCCGGTGCATTTAGAAAATGGATGTACAGTTTATATAAGACCTCATAGCTATGCAGTTACAACACAAATTCAATTAAGAGCATTTGAAGAAACAAAAGCTATACAACAAGCTCAAGCAAATACAGAACAAAGTATACAAAACTTTTCAAAGAGTTTTAGAAAACTTGCTGACATGAGTAATGATGTAATGGTACACAGTATCTCAAAAATTAGAGTACCAAGTGGCGAAGAAACAAATGACTCAAAACAAATTAGAGAATTTGTACTTAATGTACCATCAACTGATATTAAAAAAGTTGATACTAAAATTGCTGAGATAAACAGAATTGGTCTTGCTCGTAAAAGAACTGTTGTGTGTAAAGAAACACAAAAAGAATTTGATGCTGATGTAGAATTTGATATTTCAAGTTTTTTCGTAACTGGCTCTTAACTCACACCCCTGAAGAAATTACCAAATATGTAGATGGTATGGAAAAAGATTTAAGGGCCTTAACTAGACAAATTCATGAAATGTGTTGGTATATGAGGGGAAGTATATCATTAAGCGAAGCATGGATGATGGAATCACAGGATCGTGCAGATGTTTTTGCATTTGTTAAAGACAACATGGAACGATATAAAAAGTCTATGGTGCCTGTAGTCTAATAGTTTGGGTCTAGAATTTCTTTACAAGCATTATACCAGTATCTACCTGAATCTCGTAAACTCTCATTAGCAGTTCTTAATTTTTCCATTTGCTTTTCTAACGATTTAAATTTTGCTTCTGTAATAGGCTTACCTGAAGTCGAAAGTTTTTCTAGTGCATCTAAAACTTTATCTATGGCAGGACAGGTCTCATGAGCTACTTTTGGAGACTTTGACTTCAGGCGCATATATATTTTCCGCGGTTGATAATTGTCAAGGAGTTTACGGATTTTTTCGTGTGTGTGGATGATTTTCATAACAAAATTATTTAAAGTCAGAACTAGGGGAATAAACATTGTGTTAACCAATATAGTAACTGTTAACTGTTAGATTTGCTCTAAAGAGCAAAATATCAACTTCGTTGATTTACAGTTTCTAAGTTAATTTAAATGATTAATGTATTTGCTTATTACCAAGATTTGGCCATACTCCACCCTAGTAAAGGGCGGAGTATCTCATTACCAGAGACAAGTCATCTAACCTACGGAACCTTACAGAGGCGGTCGTCCTTCAACCCCTATTATTCCTACTCCATACGACGGAACTTATATGTACCCAAGGTTAGCAGTTTACATATAAGTTAATGGTTGCTTTTTCTCAGAGCCATTATCTTTTCAGCCTTTACGTTTAGCTGTTCACGTGCGACATCAGATTCACCACCTTGTCTCGGCGCATTTCTGAGATATCAAATCACTAGAGTCGCTATATTGCCTGTGTTAGAATTTTGTTAGTAGATGTTTGCCTGCTTTTTCTCTGTGTTCTGTGTAATGTTTGTTAGCATAATAGGAAATACATAGAAAGGTCAACCTTTTTTTCCAAATTTTTTTAACAGGTTGACAAATATCAAATAAATGCTATAGTATAAGCTAAATTTAATTGACATAAAGGCTGACTAATGAGTGGTACAAAATCCAAAAATAAAGGCAAAACGTACGAAAGAGATGTTGCAAATCATCTTACAGAATTATATGGAGAGTCATTTACAAGAGTTCCTTATTCAGGTGCGTTTGTAGGTGGACAAAATATTTCAAGAACAGAAACATTATCTGAAGGACAAACAAGAGGATTTAAAGGTGATATTATACCACCTGAAACATTTCCTTATCTTGTTATTGAAGCAAAACACTATGGCGAGTTTCAGTGGCACAACCTTGCATTAGGAGAACCTATCAAACAATTAAATGAATGGATTAAACAGGCAAGAGAATCTTGCGAAGCACAAGACAAGTGGATATTGTTTGTAAAAATATCTCGTCAAGGCTCATTTGCATTATGGGATCCTAATCAATGGAGAATGGAATATTTTAATATGTACCCCGCAGATCCTGAAAATGTATTCACTTACATGGAATGGTCAAGATTCTGGTACATGAATAAAAAAGCATTCAAGGAGCAAAGTGCTAAACCTATGATTATTGAAACTGTTGAAGAAGAAAATATTAATTCAGAGTTAGAAGATACAACAGAGTCGAATCCTGTTTCATAATATCATCTAAAATATCTTGTACATCACCTAGGCCCTTTGCTGAACCATCTTTGAATGATTTAGTCATTGTTCTGTGTTCTTTGATAGCATCTTCAATTTGCTCTACACTATCGTAATCAACTAATTGTACACCGCCTTGATCAACTGATATTCTGCCGTCATACCCCATCCAGGCTTCAACTAGCTCATCAACTAATGGTGCCACATTTGTATACCACTTACATAATGCTTCATGCTGGGCAAACGATCTTGTTTGCCAATGCCAATATCTAACTTGGTTTAACAATTCTAATGTTGTTCTTGTATATTGTTCTACCATACGTATAATCCTAAGTAAAAGGCAAGTGCTATAATAAATGCCCAAAATAATAATCTGCTCATAATGTAATATTTATACGTTGCCTACTACTTCTAGATCATTATCAAAAGTAGTAAAGCCGTGTTCCTTAATTACGTTTAATATATTTGTTACTCTTCCTACTAATTCATCTCTGTGTGATATTAAGAATACATTTTTATTTCTTTCTCTGCCCATCTTCTTTAATACAGCAATAGCAGATTCAACACCTTGTGTATCCATACCCGAATCAATTAATTCATCAATAAACAATAAGTTTAGCTGATTAGATGTTGTTTCAAATACATCTCTGAATGCCCAAGACAATCCAAGTATTAATCTGTTTCTTTCTCCTCTACTTAAATTATCAAAATCAAGCTCTCTACCAAGCTCAGTAATCATCACAGTTAAATCAGATTGGAATACTACTTCATGTGGTAATCCTACTGTATCTAAATAATGATTCAATCTTGAATTCAAATAGTTTAAGTTCTGATCAATGATTTTCTTTCTAATAAATGAATCTTTGCTTGTTAACAATCTATACAAAAACTCTTGATGTTCTTTTAAACTTGTTAAACTGTTAATTGTAGCATAATCTATTACTTCTATATTCTTTTGTTGCAGTTCATCTATCTGTTCTTGAATAGGATTAGTTTCTGTTTGTTCACGTTTTTCTTCAGACTGCAATGCTTCTAAGTTCTGTCTATGCTGATATGCTTCGTTCATAGTATTGTAGTATACAGACGGTTTAGCACCTATATTGTATGTGTTGCTTGTATGCGACGATATTATTGTATGTACGTTTGTATGCGACGATGTATGTGTTGTATTGTTTGTTGTATGTGTATGTGCCGACGATAATTGTTGTATACTATTGTATGTGGTTTGTATTTGCGTTTGCGTTGTATGTGATTGATTTTCGGTCTCCATCAGTTCTTTCTTAGCAGACTCCAGTATTTGATCATGTTCATCACTATTGTGCAATGCTTGATCACACGTGGGACACCTTTTGTCCTCTAGTGTAGCAATATTGTCTTTCAGACGCTGTACAGAGCTGTCTAGCTGTTTAAACGTGCCTATAGACTGTGTTAACTCTCGCTTCAACGATTGCAATGTAGTGTTATCTTGGTTCCATTTAACCAGCAGTTCATGACTGTTAATCTCTTCATCAATGTTCACTTTGTTTAACTGTGCAATGGAAGAACGCAATTCAACTAACCGCTTTTCATGTGCATCATCCCATGCTTGTAATTTGATTCTAAACTTTCTAATGGTGTCTTCTACCTTGCTGTTAGACCGCTTGACTGTATCGATTCTGGCTTCTTCACGTGTGATATCGTCTTTGATGCTTTTGATTTCGTCTCTGAGCTTGCCAGCTTTTTCACTTAATTTTGTAATCCCGAGGAGCTCTTCAATCACTTCTCTTTGATCCCCGGCCTTCATTGCCAAGAAAGGTTCGTTGTACGTGTTCAAGGCCACAATGTGTTTAAACATCAAATGGCTCATTCCAAATATGCGTTCCACTTCTTGTTGGGTAAGTCTCGAATCCCCCTGGGCTTCGTTGGTGTCTGTGTCGTTTACCACAGCATCATCACATATAAACTTGAATATGTTTGGCTTACGACCACGTTCAATTCTGTAGCTGTGACCGTCTTTGTCAAACTCCACAGTCACAATCATGTTCTTGCCGTTGGTCTTGTTGATCAAATTGTCACGTCTGATATTGTTCAATGCTATACCGTATATGGCATAGGATAGTGCATTTATGATAGTAGTCTTACCTGTTCCATTTCGAGATCCATCACCTCCTAGGTCCAAGTTATTGCCCAATACCAGTGTCATGCCTGGTGTGTCAAAGTTCACTGCCTGCACAGAATTACCCACACTCAGAAAGTTTTTGATTGATATGTTTTTTAATTTTATCATAGTCTTGTGTATATCTCTACTAGTACATTGTTGTCAAAAGTTTCAGACTCCAGTTTTTTCAACTGTTCGATCACAATTTGATCCACTGACTGAAACTTGATTTCGCCTGCAAATTCTATTTCATCCTCAGCATCTTTCTGTGGTAGAAGTGCCAGCTCTCTGAGTTGATATGATTCTGTGAGATTCTCACGAATATAGTTGGCTTCTTCATATGAAATATCTAGGTCCACTTTTACTCTGCAATATGTGTTGGCCTGCAATACTGTTTCTGTGTCTGCCAACAGTTTGCTCAATTCAATGGTTCTGTATCTTGGAGCATCTGGCCAAACTTTGTACACAGGATCTTGTCCCCATTCCAGCAACATACATCCACGATTGTCATCCCAGGCGTCAGCATAATTGTGAGGGAAGGCATTACCTATGTATGAAATGTTTCCTGAATGCTGACGCTTGTGGAAGTGACCTGTGAACACATGGCCCACATTCTTGAAATGATCTGCCTGTATAGTTCCTGTGTCTGGCATTTCAACCATGGCGTTCATTTTGAAGTTGGGCAGTTCAAAGTGTCCAAACATATATTTGGCTTTGATTTTTTTTATTTTTTTCCACTCATCTTCAACCATCCAAGGTACTATGGCTACATCACCTTCAAGAAATAGATCGTTGATAACCTGTACATTTTCAAATTCATCTGCAAAAGGCACAGATGATATTTCACGTTTGTCTCTGTAAAAGAGATCATGATTACCAACTATAAAATAAACTTTTTCAAATGCTTTAGATATTCTACGAATGTTACTCATAGAATAGTTCAATGTTGACACATTGATTGATGATCTGTGATGATGCCAATCACCTAAAAATATACATTGTTTGGCACCAAACTCTTTGGCTTGATCAATGAACCAGTGAATGAATGCTTCACAGTCATTGTTGTGTTGACGTGAATTGTTCTTCATGCCAAAATGAATATCAGTGAAACAAGCTACTTTGTCGAATAACTTACTTTTTTCTTTTTGCATGACCTAAAATCTGTTCTCCGTGTTTTTCTTTTTGTTTTTCTTCATGCTCAATCTGTCTTGTGAAAGATGGAGTCTGCCCAGCTTCTTGTAAAAGATCATCTCTTAGACTTTGATGTTTCTTTTCCATGTTCAATACTCTGGTAAAAGAATTGGTTATTGCCGCAGTATAATATGCAAATGGATTGTCAGACTTGGATTCATCAAACTGTAAACCAATCATGCTCAATTGCAATAGTGCTTGTGATTGCATTTCATCATTGTAAGTGTACCCACGCCAGTTAGATCTTGTGCCGTATCTTTGACACAGTTTCATATACATATGACCTAGCTTGGGAGTTATTGATCCATGATCCAGACTGAATTGATTGTGTGATGCATAATGACTTTTGCCAACTTCCACTAATTGTTTTTTTTCATAATTTTTAAATTTATAATGTTTGAAAGGAACAAAATTTAATTTTACTTTGGTATCTGCAATAGTTTTGTGATTGCTTTTTCTATCTAGATCATCTGGAATATGATCAAATGTTTTAACTCTAAAAATTAGGTCCTCAATTGGAATTGATTTTGGATCAATGGCGTGTTCATCCATTGTAGTTTTTTTAACTTTTAATCCTAATGCTTCAATTTTTTGTTCTGACAGTCTTTTTGCTCTAACTAGTCGAGCTTCTTTTATTGTATTTCTGTTAATTTTTTTAACTTCATCCACTATCAAATCATATTGATGATATTCTGGTTTTTCATAGTAGCAGTAAGACGTTTTACTTTTGTGGATTTCCGCTAATAAATCCTTATTATTCAAATATTTTGTTCTAGCCATACGTAGATTATTCCTTACATTTCATACACAACTAACAATATACACTAAAACGAGGGTATATGTCAAGTCTTTAAAATACCAGTTAATGACGACAATAAATAATATTAACAGGTATTATTAAAATGGCAAATTCAGATTACAGAGTAAAATTACGAGCTAAACCAGGGGCTAAAGATTTGGTATATCCAAAAACTTCAGACCTCATGAGACCTATTGCTAACACTAATGGATTGATATTTCCCTACTCTCCAGAAATTCAAGTCAACTTAGGTACTCCTGCTTATAGCTCATACGATATTCCGCATACTAACTATGAATATTTTGCATGGAATAAATCAACCTCCCCTTCACTCACAGTTAATGGTCAGTTCACAGCCAACACATATGAAGAAGCCAGATACCTGTTGGCTGTGCTGAACTTTTTTAGAATTGTGTGTAGAGGAGAGTTTGGATTAGACAATAGTGTGAGAGCTGATACTAGAGGTGCTCCGCCACCAACTTTACTCTTTTCTGCATATGGTCCATATATGTTTAAAAATTTACCTGTTCTTGTAAGAACTGTTACACTAGGTTTACTAAATGATGTTGATTATGTACCAGCTGGTCCACCAGAAAGTCCAGGTGGAACAACGAGTGTTAAAACTGTAGCGGAAGGTCTTGCACAAACTTATGTGCCAGCATCATGCATTATGTTTATCGACTTGGTTGTAGCACCAGATCCTGGCGATGTAAGAGATCATTTCAGTCTTGAAAGTTTCAGAACTGGAAAATACATCGAAGGACAAAACGCAAACGGATCTAAGAGTTTCTTCTAATGCCATATAAAAATAATCCATACAACAAAAAAAGCATATACCGAGATAGTAGAATAATTGATGACTATCTAGGAGTAGTTGAGAATATTCCTTATGTTCCAATTAGAGATGATGACGAATTTTATGTTATTCCAGCTGAGTATGATAAAAGACCAGACTTGGCCGCATACGCATTTTTTGGTAGTACTAGATTATGGTGGGTATTTGCCAAAAGAAATATAAACATTTTAATTGACCCTATAGAAGATTTCGAAGCCGGCACAGAAATAAGAATACCAGATCCGGCAACAATAAAAAATAGATTAGGAAGTTAATATGGCGGAATTTATTCCTCATGATGATCCCAGAAGGAAAGTCGTTGTTCCAGATGAAACTAAATCAGGTGGAGATAATACACCTCAGGTTTATCAAAAAACAAATACAGATAACGAAACTAGACCTGTTAAAGGTGTAACCAATCAGTCAACAGTTGGTGAATCTGATGCAGTATTGGCAGATGAAGATCAAAATGCAGAAGTCAGCGAAAGAGAAAAAGATATTGAAAAACAAAAAGATGATTTAATAATTGATGTTTATCCATACTGGGATAAAAATCCTTTAGATCAATATTCTAAACCAACATATCATTTTAGAATGTTCATGACTAGCATTGATGCATCAAAAGAATTTCTTAGAAAAATGGCAGATCAACAAGCCACAGATACTAATGAAAGAGTTGGCGAAAGAGAATTGGAATCTTTGTCTTTTGCAGAAAACAGTTTTGTATTTGATGACAGTGGCGGAGAACCAAATGCAAAAATTATTGCGGAAACTGCCTCATCAGTTATTTCAATTACAGATGTACAAATGGAAAGTATTGTTGCTCCAACAAGAAACGATCCATCAACAACATTAAACTTTGAAATTGAATTAACAGAACCACAAGGTGTTACAATTTTAGAACAAATGTGGAAGGCGGCTTATATATTAGGTCTTGATAATTTTTATGACTCACCTGTATTTTTAGAATTATGGATGATTGGTGCAAAAAAAGGCGGCGAAGATGCTGGAGTACCAACAAGAATACCACACACTAATAGATTGTGGGCTTTAAAGTTTAATAAGTTTTCATATGAAGTGACTGAAAGAGGTTCAGTAACAAAATGTTCCGCGGCACCTTATGGCGAACAGGCTAAAGAATCAGGTATTGTTAATATACCAAAAAATATTAAACTTTCAGGTATTGATACTTTACAAAATTTTTGTGATAGATTTTCATTTGAACTAAATGAATTAGAACTAGATAGATTAGCAGTTGATAAATTTCAAACTGATTCTTTTGAAATCAGAATTGATGAAGCAATCAAAAATTTAAAGTCTGCTCAGTTAAAAGGTGAAACATTAGATATACATAGAAAAATGTTTAGCGATGATGCTAAAACTACAGACAATCCAGAACAAGATCAAAAGTCAACAGCACAGGCACAGCTAAAATCAGCTGAGGGAACACAATCAATATACATTTATAAAGGACAAACAATACAGCAAACAATACTAGATGTACTTGCATCAACAGACTACTGTCAAAATCTTGTTGTTAAGGCAAAAGGTGCTCAATCTGATTCTACTGATGCTGATGCATTAACTGAAAAAAATATTATGAAACAGTTATTAAGTACAGTCTTTACTATAAATGTAGATGTTATACCAGGAGATTTTGATGTAATCAGAAACACGTATGCTAAAACATACATTTATACAATTACACCATACAATACATTTAAACCTAGAAATGATACCAGTGATATTACACAAGAAGAAATGTTAAAGATTTTACAAGAACAATTAAAGCCGGCTGAAAAGGCAGGAGATAAATTTAGAGGCAATAAAGTAAGAGGATTATGTAAAATTTACGATTACATTTATACTGGTGTAAACGACAAAGTTATGGATTTTAATATTGAATATAATAATCAGTACTTCATGCCAACAGAAGCTCTTAAAGGTGTGTTTAGATCTATCAAAGGTTCTGTTATGCACAAATCATGGGAAGCTGATTACAAACTTTTGAAATCTTACAAAGAAAAACAAAGTGCATTAAAAGAACTATTTAGAAGTTATAAAGCAAGTTATACAAAAATGAAATCTTTTCCACCTGGCAGTGAAGAATATAAAGCATTACAAGAAACTGTAAAACAACAAGAAGCCGAAGTTAAAAAACAAAGACTAGCTTTAAAAAATGAATATTTAAAAACTGTAGGTTCTGATTCAGATGAAGCAAAAAGATTAGTAGGTGCAGACCAAGAATTACAAAATTATTTAAATGAACAAACTGATGGAACTGGTGTTGGTGGCGAAGATTTATCAGGTCAAACACAACAACAAAGAGCTGATAAAGTTTATGGTTCAGGCAATCCAAGATTAGGTGGTGCAAAACAACAACTTCCATCGTCATATATTGGTAATGCAAAAGCATACATCGAACAAATACCATTAAGTGAACTTAAAACAGCTTTTGAAAAAGAAAACACTATGACAAGAATACCAATGGCGGCGGCATCTTACTTTCAAAACGAAGCTGATGCTGATGAATCTCCAGAATCAAAGGTTGGTAAACTTGATCCTAACTCAGCTCAAAGTGTTTTAGGATTTATAAATTTTAAAGCGGCAGAAACACAGGCATTTATTCTTCAAGTTGAAGAAATGGTACAAGCATCTATGACAATACGTGGAGATCCTTTTTGGATTATGCCTTCTGACAAATATTATAATCCAGATACAACCCACGCAATGAATCCTTATTGTAATACGTCAGAAATTGTGTTTAATTTTTACAATCCTGTAAGAAAAGATGCAGATACTGGACTTACAACACAAACTTTAATCGATGATAATGGTAAATTAATAGCAAGAGATGATTTTACAAGTTCATTGTATCAAGTTACTAGAATAAATCATTCATTCAGTGGAGGATTGTTTACACAACAATTACAAATGATACGTTCAACAAGAGTATTTTTTGATAGACTAGGAATCGACTTTAGAAATCCTGCATCTGGAAAAGCACAAATAACTAGAGGTGTAGTAGATTCAATAACAGGAACAGTAAATAAATCACCAGGAGGTGCTGGCGGTACACAACCAGCCGGAGGAGTATAATAATATGTCATTTACAACAACCAAAAAGAGTGCATTTAAAACACCATTAGGAAAAACATACGAAGACCAAATGAAGAGCAATCGTAAGAGTGCTTCTAACTTAACTGGTATTCATCTTGGTAGAGTTATGGAAATTTCTGATTATGCGGCCAAGATGGGTTATATGTTGGTCAACATAGAAGGTCAGTCTGCATCAGATCCAAATAATAGAAATAACTGGATACCTGTAGCATGGACTTCTCCATTTGCAGGTGCAACAAATGTAAATGAAAACATAAAAGACAATATTAGCTCACAAAGTACACAAACTTCTTATGGAATGTGGATGCAACCACCAGACGTAGGCAACATGATACTAGTTGGTTTTGCAAGTGGTATGGCTTATTGTTTAGGTTGTGTATTTCATGAATATGCTAACCACATGATACCAGGTATCGCGGCTGGAAAAGTTTCTTATAGAGATGAACCTGATAAAAATATTAAAGATCAGTTTGTTCCAACAACTGAATATAATAAAAAAGATGCCACATCAGTTAATTCTATGGATTTTGCAGAAAATCCGTTTAGAGATAAAAATGCAAATATTGAAAATACCATGACAAATGAATTTGCTGTAGCTGAAACTAAATCCATGGACAACGTTGATAGGGCAGAACACCCATTCTACGAAAGACTACTTGAACAAGGTCTAGAAAAAGATACAAAAAGAGGTTTAACAGATTCAACAGTAAGAAGAGAATCTCCGTCAAAAGTTTTTGGTATACTTACACCAGGCGGTCATCAATTTGTAATGGATGATGCAGGTTACCAACCTAAGATAAGATTTAGAACTGCCGGTGGTGCTCAAGTATTGTTAGACGATGCAAATGGAATTGTTTATGTTAATAATAAAAAAGGAACAGCATGGGTTGAACTAGGTGCAGATGGTGATGTACAAGTTTTT
>Ga0160422_10000086_pt1 | contig 49128 bp, 51 predicted proteins | sample Fk160mmetaG_FD_108192 | JGI IMG/M metagenome (GOLD analysis project Ga0160422, IMG submission 108192) | Marine microbial communities from the Central Pacific Ocean - Fk160115 60m metaG | ecosystem: Environmental > Aquatic > Marine > Oceanic > Photic zone | place: The Central Pacific Ocean... | reverse complement strand
TAGATAGAGAATCAGTAGTAGAAGCTTTAAGCGGAATTATGGAGCCCGATTTGGGCAAAGATATAGTTTCCTTGGACCTTGTAACAAACCTAGAAGTAGCTGATAACAAGGTGGTTGCCACTGTAAAATTATCTAATCCTGCCATGCACGCCAGAAAACGGATGCAGGAGGCAGTTGAGTTCGCAATTGAACGCAAATTCGGTGCAAATATTGAGACAGAAATAACTGTTGAGTCACTTTCTTCTGATGAGAGAACAACTGAAACAAGAAAGGTTCTTCCAGGTGTTAAAAACATTATTGCAGTTGCCTCAGGAAAGGGAGGTGTTGGAAAGAGTACAGTTAGTTCAAACCTCGCTGTAGCTTTAGCACAACTTGGCTATAAGGTTGGAATTTGTGATGCCGACATTTACGGGCCAAGCGTTCCAACAATGTTTGGCGTTGAAGATGAAAAGCCCCAACCTGTTGAAGTTAATGGAAAGCAAATGATGCAGCCAGTTGAGAAGCACGGCGTAAAGATTCTTTCAATTGGTTTCTTTGCTGACCCAGACCAAGCAATTGTGTGGAGAGGACCCATGGCATCAAGAGCATTAAAGCAGCTCTTTACCGAAGCAACTTGGGGAGATCTTGACTTTATGATTATCGACCTTCCTCCTGGTACAGGTGATATTCATTTGAGCTTAGTCCAAACAGTACAACTATCAGGTGCTGTCGTAGTTAGTACACCACAAGATGTTGCTCTTGCTGATGCTAGAAAAGGGGTGGGTATGTTTAGACTTGAAGCTGTAGATGTGCCCGTTCTAGGTATGATTGAAAATATGGCTTATTTCATACCAGAAGACGCTCCAGATAAGAAATATCACATTTTTGGCCGCGACGGTGTAAAAAGATTAGCTGAGACTCTTGACACGACTTTCCTCGGTGAATTGCCTTTATTACAGACAGTTCGAGAGGCTGGTGACGCTGGAAGACCAGCAGTAATGCAAACAGATTCAAACGCATCTGCTGCATTTAGAGCTGTAGTTTCTAACTTGCTGGATGTCTTAGGAAAAAATGTTGACTAATGAATGAAGCGACAATAAAAAATCTCGATCATTTTGGCAAGCATAAAGAGCTTGCTGCAAAAATTCAGGATGCTCTTTCTGAATTGAGGCCTTATTTAGAGGCAGATTCTGGTAATATCACTCTCGTTGAGATTACTGATGATCTTATAGTAAGAGTACAGCTCCACGGAGCATGTGTTGACTGCACGATGATTAACATGACTATGAAAGGAGGAGTAGAGTCTGCAATTAAGAATGTTGCTCCTGAGATAAATTCTATAGAAGCAATAAATATATGATTCAAACTGATATCTTAATTATAGGAGCAGGTCCATGTGGTCTGTTCACTGTTTTTGAAGCTGGGCTTTTAAAGCTTAGATGCCATTTAATCGATTCATTACCACAACCTGGTGGTCAATGTTCTGAGATTTACCCAAAGAAGCCCATCTTCGACATTCCTGCATATCCAGAAATTCTTGCAGGAGATTTGACAGACAAACTCATGAAACAGATTGCTCCTTTTAAGCCAGGTTTCACTCTCGGAGAAAGGGCAGAGAAAATCGAGAAAGACGATGAAGATCAATTCATTGTAACAACAAATAGAGGGGCAAAGCACAGAGCTCCAGTTATCGCAATTGCTGCTGGACTTGGATGTTTTGAACCTCGTAAACCGCCAATTGAAAACCTTCCTAAATACGAAGACAATGGTGTGGAATATATCATAAAAGACCCAGAATTTTATAGGGACAAAAAGGTTGTTATTTCTGGAGGGGGTGATTCAGCTCTTGATTGGACTGTATTCCTAGCTAATGATGTTGCTGACGAAGTAACACTAGTTCACAGACGTTCTGGGTTCAGAGGGCACCCTGATAGCGTACAAAAGGTAATGGACCTAGCGGAGGCTGGTAAAATAAACCTAGTTGTTAACTGTGAAGTCGTAGGTGTTGACGGAGTCGGTAAGCTGGAAAAAGTAACAGTTAAGCACAAGACTGATGGTGAAAAGGTTATAGACGCTGATCATTGGGTGCCATTGTTTGGGCTAAGCCCAAAGCTTGGTCCAATAGCAGATTGGAATTTGAATATCAGCAAGAATTCAATTGATGTAGATACTTTTGACTATCAAACAAATGTTCCTGGGATATATGCCATTGGTGATATTAATACATACCCTGGTAAACTCAAACTAATTCTTTGTGGATTCCACGAAGCTACTTTGATGGTTCAGTCTGCATTTAAGAAAATCTACCCAGATAAGAATTTAGTTCTAAAGTACACTACAGTTAATGGTGTAAACGGATTTGAATAAGGCATGTCAAATGATCCCAACATCATAAAAATTGTAGTTGTTGATAGGGAAGGAGTGAGTCATGATCTCGACGCACCTACTGACATGAATATGAATATGATGGAGCTCTGCAAGAGCTATGAATTGCCAGTTGAGGGTACTTGCGGCGGGATGGCTATGTGCGCAAGTTGTCACATATACGTAAAAAGTGATCACGATCTTCCTGAAAGATCAGATGACGAAGAAGACATGCTTGACGAGGCATTCAATGTCGAAGATAACAGCAGACTTGGATGCCAAATTCAATTGAGAAAAGAGATTGACGGACTTGAAGTTGAGCTAGCTCCTGTTGGTTAATCAGTCGTAGATTAATTGTATACTATGCTTTGATTGTGTAAATTAGTTATGCGCATGCACAGACTAATCAAACTTTTTTGGGCTTATTTTCTTGTATCAACTCTTCTGAGTTTAGATCTACTTTCACAAGAAATAATATACGTCAGCGATGAAGGAAATATTAGTGAGAAAACAGCTGTAGTTATTTTAAACGGTTTTGGAGATACAAGGAAAAACAGAAAACATCAAACAAAATATTTCGAAACTCTTGAATACGATTTCTTCATACCCAAATACAAGGTTCGCAAATCGTTAGATGCTTCAGTTGAAAAATTCTCAGATTTTTATAAAGACCAAAACCTCCATCTATACAAAGAGGTAGCAGTAATTTGTTATATCATAGGCGGCTATGTTCTAAACCGACATATAGAGAACCAAGGGTTTGGTAATATTAAGACTATCATTTATGACAGGAGTCCTATACAAGAACGGGCTCCCAAAGTAGTGGTTGATAAAATCAAACTGATTTCAATTTTAATGATTGGTAAAGTGATAAAGCAGTTTAGTGAAGCTGAAAACATGCCACTTAAATCTACACCTGGTGTCAATGTGGGTCTAATTATTGAAAATAAGGCAACACCTTTAATGAGGTTTTTTAAAAAGACTTCGAATGGTTATGGTCCGTATAACTTTAATCCCTCTCTAATAGATCCCAACTTAGATGATTACTTTCATACAAGGTTAAATCACGATGAGATGTATTACAGATTTGATCTAATTGGACCTGAGATAGAATATTTCCTTGAAAACGGTGCATTTACAGATGAAGCAAAAAGACAAACATATAGTTGGGATATGTTTGAAAAATATGAAGAATGATTTCTACTTATAAAATAAAACCTGCTTTCCAAAAGCTCTTAATGCCTCTGCTTGTATTGCTAAGGAAATGTGGATTTACACCAAACTTGCTAACTGTCTTAGCTATCGTTTTATCGTTGGGTTTGGGCTATGTTTTTTCAGAAGCAAGTACAAATGAAACATTCTATTTATACGTTGCATTAGGTCTGCTTTTCAGGATGATGCTGAATGCACTTGATGGAATGATGGCTAGGATTTATAACCTTCAATCTATTTCGGGAGAAATACTAAATGAGGTCGGAGATATTGTAAGTGATGTGGCAATATTCTATCCTTTATTGTTGATAGAAGAACTAGATTTTGGGCTTTCTTTTGGATTTATTATCCTTTCTATTATTAATGAATTTAGTGGTGTGTTGGCTAAATCTATTTCCGGTGAACGTAGGTATGATGGCCCAATGGGCAAAAGTGATAGAGCATCATTGGTAGGTGTACTTTGCCTGTTAATCTATTTTGGTTTTGAAGTAGGTCCGTATTTGAATTACGTATTTGGAGTTGCAGTATTCATGGTGATTATCAGTACTTTAATTAGACTAAAAAATGCAATAAAATGAATAAGCTATTTCCATTTTTTGATTTAGAAGGACACATTCAAATGGTTGTTGTTGTCATATTTAGCATTCTGATTTTTTCAAGCGTTTTATTCGCCTGTTGGAGGAAGTTTAAACCAGGTGATCTTATTGACGAAATGATTGTTCGATTGAGATCATGGTGGGTAATTTGTTTGATTTTCCTCTACGTAGCACTGTCTGGGCCACTTGCTACTTGTATAGGGCTATGTATTCTGTCATTCCTAGCTTTACGGGAGCTTTATACTCATTTGAAATTGAGAAGATCTGATAGGATTGCTCTTTTAGTATGCTATCTGTGCATACCATTTCAATATTATTTCGCATACATGGGGTGGTATAATTTATTTATGTCTTTCCTGCCTGTATTTATGTTTATTACAGTTCCGTTTTTCTTGGTTCTTAGTGGAGATACAAAAGACATTGTAAGATCTATGGGGATTATGCCTTCATCATTAATGCTTGGGATTTTTGGCATAAGTCATATGGCTATGTTAGTATGTCACTCAGGGATGAATGAAGATCCTTCAGTTGGAAAAGGATTATTACTTTTTCTAATCTTTTTAACCCAAATCAACGATGTCATGCAATTCACTTTTGGTAAGATTTTTGGCAAGCATAAAATTCTTCCTACTGTAAGCCCAAACAAGACATGGGAAGGATTCATTGGTGGGCTAGCAGGAACTTCTGTTGTAGGTTACTATATGGGATTCTTAACCCCATTAGAAGAGTGGTGGCATCTAGTGTTGTTAAGCTTCTCTGTTGCATTGTTTGGCTTTATAGGAGATGCAATTGTATCAGCTATAAAGAGAGATTTTGGTGTAAAAGATATGGGCGATGCAATTCCAGGTCACGGTGGGTATTTAGATAGAATTGATAGCTTAACAACTTCAGCTTCTCCTTTCTTCCACATAGTTTATCTCATGCTATTAGTGTAGTGAGAAAACTGCTATTAATATTCATTCACTCTATGTTATGGAGAACCTTTTTAAGGCGCATCATAGGCGTGAAATTTGTGAATAGACATATTCTTAAATCATACGATCAGTTTATAATTATTGCTAACCACAATAGTCATTTAGACTCAATGGCAATTATGAGCTCTATGCCCATGCAAATAGTTCACAAGGTTCATCCAATTGCAGCTGAAGATTTTTTTGGTGACAAGTCAACTAAGGAGTTTATGATGAAAAACTTCATTAATGCTGTTCTAATTCCAAGGAATAAACCTGAAAAACCAGGCGACCCAGATCCTCTACAAATCATGAGTGATCTCTTGAATAAAGGAGAGTCAATTATTCTTTTTCCTGAAGGGACTAGAGGTGAACCAGGAGTTATGCAAAAGTTTAAAGCAGGAATTGCTCTAATGGTTCAAAGACATCCTGATATTCCTGTAATTCCAGTTTACCTTGACGGATTACATAAATCAATGCCCAAGGGGATTAACCTAATGCTGCCGAGCAATAGTAAGCTATATGTTGGAGATGCAATTAGTTTTAGATCTCTAGAAAAGGATGTGATATTAGAAGATGCATTAGATGCTATTCTGAGTGCACATCAGGAATAATCTAGCTCCTGTTGGCTAAATACCACTTAACTGTTTTCAAAAGACCTTCTTCAAAGGTTACAGTTGGTTTCCAACCTAGCTCGTTACATAATTTACTCGCGTCGATTGCGTAGCGTAAATCGTGGCCTGCTCTATCCTTAACAAAGGAAATAAGATTTTCTGACGATCCCTCCTCACGTCCTAACTCAGAATCAACAATCTTGATAAGAAGCTTAATTAGATCGATATTTCTCCACTCGTTTAGACCTCCGATATTATAGGTTTCTCCATTTTCTCCTTTGCTCAGGATCAAATCTATTGCTCTTGCGTGATCTTCAACGAAAAGCCAATCCCTAACATTAATTCCTTCACCATAAATGGGCAGTGGTTTTTCAGCTACAATATTCCCAATCATTAATGGAATTAATTTCTCTGGATATTGATGTGAACCGTAGTTGTTAGAGCAATTACTTATAACTATTGGCAAACCATATGTGTGGTGGTAAGCTCTAACGATGTGGTCACTTGAAGCTTTAGAAGCGCTATATGGACTACGTGGATCGTAAGCTGTTGATTCAGTAAATAACCCCTCTTCTCCTAGAGATCCATAAACCTCGTCTGTACTTATGTGGTAAAACAGCTTACCTTCCATACCATTATCTTTCCACGTGTCAAGTGCTGCATTTAAAAGCACAGCTGTTCCCATGCAATTAGTCTCAAGGAAGGTCATTGGATTTTCAATACTCCTATCAACGTGGCTTTCTGCTGCTAGATGAATTACTGCGTCGAAGTTGTGTTCCGTGAACAGTTGGTTTACAAGGTCTTTATCACAGATGTTCCCCTTTACAAATGTGTAGTTGTTGGATGTACTAACATCACTCAGATTGTCTAGATTTCCCGCATATGTTAGGGCATCAATATTTACGACTTCAAGGCTTGGGTATGAGTTTATCAAGTGCCTGATAACATGAGAGCCTATGAATCCAGCACCTCCAGTAACAAGTATTTTATTGAAATGCCTCATTATAAACTCCAGTAATCGAGGTTTTTAATTTTGTTACGGAAGATACCCTTTACATCGATAAGTACACCTTCTCCATCAACAAGAAGTTTTCTAAAGTCATCCTCACACAAGTTGCTGTACTCATCGTGATTTACTGCGACAATTACTGCGTGGTAATTGTTTGGTTTGGGGTTTTCAATTAATGAAATACCATATTCAGATTCAGAGTCAGCACTCCTAGCATAAGGGTCGACAACATCGACATCGACATTGAAGGACTTGAGTTCTCTGACAACGTCAACAACTTTAGTATTTCTAATGTCTTCAATATTTTCCTTGAAAGTTAACCCCATAACTAAAACTCTAGCCCCAAGAGCATTTACTCCTCTTGCAAGAATTTTTTTCACCGTTTGCTTACCTACGTAAAACCCCATGCTGTCGTTTACATAGCGAGCTGAATTAATAACCTTAGCGTGATACCCAAGTTTATTAGATTTCCAAGTGAGGTAATACGGATCAATACCTATGCAATGCCCTCCAACGAGTCCTGGTTTAAATGGCAGGAAGTTCCATTTTGTTCCTGCAGCTTCGAGAACTTCAAATGTGTTAATTCTCACCTTATTGAAGATTATACTTAGCTCGTTTACTAATGCTATGTTTAGATCTCGTTGAGTATTTTCTATAATCTTTGAAGCTTCAGCTACTTTGATGCTGCTAACCTTGTGGGTTCCAGCTTTCACAACCAAATCGTAAACTGAGGCAATCGCGTCTGTAGCCGAGGGGCAACAAGCGCCAACCACTTTTACAATAGTTTCCAGCGTGTTGACCTTATCACCAGGATTTATCCTTTCGGGACTGTAACCAACTGAAAAATCAGAGCCCATTTTGAGGCCACTTTCTGCTTCTAGTACTGGGATGCAATCTTCCTCCGTGCAGCCTGGGTAAACTGTGCTTTCGTAGACGACATAATCCCCCTTTTTAATAATGCTACCTAGTATATGAGAAGCACTTAAAAGAGGGGCCAAATCTGGTTGCTGAGATGGATTAATCGGAGTTGGTACAGACACAATGTGGAAGTTAGCCGAGGCCAAACCCTTAGTATCAGATGTGAATTCAATATCACAGCCCTCGAATTCGCTAGCAGGAATTTCACCTGTCGGGTCGATTCCCTTTTTTAAAAGTTCGATTCTACTTTCATCGATATCGAAACCAATGACTTTTGTTTTTTTTGAAAATGCTAGAGCAATGGGAAGGCCTACGTAGCCTAATCCAGTCACACTCACTACAAGATTGTCTAGAATATTATCTTCCATCACTATATCCTTTCTACTCTATCGCCTTCTATTTTGTATTCTTCTCCACTTTCAGGACAAGTTGCCTTACCATTATTGAAATCTAGTCTGCAACCATGAGCTGACATCCAACCGTTTTGGGTTGCGGGATTGCCAACCATAATTGCGAAGTTGGGTACATCTCTAAGAACTACAGCACCTGCGCCTATGAATGCATGGTTACCAATTGTAATACCGCAAAGTATTGTAGCATTTGCTCCAACACTAGCACCATCTCCTACATGTGTTGGAGAATATGAATCACGCCTTACTACGCTGCTTCGTGGATTAATAACGTTGGTGAACACACAGCTTGGTCCTAGGAAGACATCGTTACCTAGGGTTACTCCAGAGTATAGGCTTACGTTGTTTTGGACTTTACAATTTGCACCAGTTTTTACTCCATCTGCTACGAAGCAGTTTTGGCCTAGAGAAGTTCCTTCGCCTAGAGTGGCTCCAGGCATTATGTGACAAAAATGCCAAACCTTGACACTAGCCCCCAGAGTTGCTCCTTCGTCAACTACGGCAGATGGGTGTATGTAGGCAGGATTTGACATCGTCTAAGCGTTGATTGGACGGCGGCCTACACTATGATAAGTGAATCCCAGAGCTTCCATTTTGTTAGTCTCGTATAGGTTCCTTCCGTCGAAAATTACAGGAGAAGACATCGCCTGTTTCATTTTGTCAAAGTTGGGATTCCTGAATGCAGCCCACTCAGTGCAAATTAGTAGTGCTTCTGCGCCTTCAAGGGCCTCCATAGAACGTTTGGCATATTTAATTTTATCTCCGATCACTCCCTTGATGTTGTCCATCGCTTCAGGATCATAAGCAGTAATATCTGCGCCGTCCTCAATGAGTTTTGCTAGAATATCAAGAGATGGAGCTTGACGAATGTCGTCAGTTTCTGGCTTAAATGACAGACCCCAAACCGCAATTTTCACGCCTTTTAAACTCCCGTCAAAATGCTCCTTCATAAGAGGGTGCATGATAACCTTTTGTTTAGCATTGACATGCATAACACTCTTAAGGATGTTAAAATCGCAGCCTACTTCAGCTCCACTTCTGTGAAGGGCTTGGACGTCTTTAGGAAAGCAACTTCCACCATAACCCATTCCTGGGAAAAGGAATCTAGGGCCAATCCTATTGTCTGTTCCGACTCCTCTTCTAACCATGTCAACGTCAGCTCCAACTTCCTTGCAGTAATTAGCAACTTCGTTCATAAAGGTGATCTTAGTTGCAAGGAATGAGTTTGAAGCATATTTGGTTAGCTCGGCACTCTTTTCGTCCATGAAAATCATCCTATTTCCTTGGCGCATAAAAGGCTTGTAAAGCTCTTCCATCAAATCCCTCGCCCTCTGAGATGTAGTTCCAATAACTACTCTGTCTGGCTTCATGAAATCATCGACTGCATATCCCTCTCGAAGAAATTCAGGGTTTGACACAACGTCAAATGGCACATTTGTTTTTGCAGAGATAATTTCTGTAATCTTATCTGCAGTTCCCACTGGAACTGTACTCTTGTCAACTACAACAGTGTAATCTTCAATAATATCTCCAAGCTCGTCAGCAACATTTAGAACGTATTGGAGATCTGCCGATCCGTCCTCTCCTGGAGGTGTAGGAAGTGCTAGAAAAACTATTGGCGAAGCCTTTACTGCAGATGCCAAATCTGTCGTGAAAGAAATTCTTTGTGCCTCTATATTTCTAATTAAAAGGCTTTCAAGGTGAGGCTCATAGATTGGAACCTTTCCACGTTCCATCATTGCAATCTTATCCTTATCAATATCTACACAGATTACCCTGTTGCCTGATTCGGCAAGACAAGTACCCGTTACGATACCAACATATCCTGTTCCAACTACTACTATGTCCATTTTGTGATTGCTGCTTTTAAACGATCCACAATGTGTTCTTGTTGTGTGGCACTAAGTTCCGTATGCATCGGTAGAGATAGCACTGTTTTAGATAATTTTTCACTTACTGGAAAATTTCCTTCAGAATACCCAAGTGATGTATATGCAGGTTGTAAATGAATTGGTGTGGGGTAGTAAATTGCTACTGGTATGTCCTCTGTAGCTAATTCATTTTGGATTTGGGCGTTGTTAGCACCTTTAAGTTTCACTGTGTATTGATGATAAACATGTGACGACCTTTTATTCCTTTGAGGAATTGCAACTCCATCGAAGCCCTCAAGTAGGTTGTCGTATCTGAGTGCGGCTTCTCTTCGCCTTTTGTTGTAATCCTCAAGTTCTCTTAGTTTGACTCTTAGAATTGCTGCTTGTAATGCATTAAGTCTTGAGTTTACTCCTACAGAACTGTGATTGTATCTAATCTTAGATCCATGGTTAGTTATTGTTCTACATTCTGCAGCAAGCTCCTCAGACCTTGTTATTATAGCTCCTCCGTCACCAAAACACCCAAGGTTTTTGCTAGGGAAAAAGCTGGTTGTACCTATTTTTCCTATTGTTCCTGCTTTTCCACTGAGGCTGTGTTCATCACAGTATATGCTTGTTAAACTTTGGGCTGTATCTTCAATAATTGGTAGGTTGTGTTTTTCAGCTATGGACATGAGCTTTCCCATATCTGCACATTGGCCAAACAGATGAACAGCTACAATAGCCTTTGTGAGATCTGTAATTGCTTCTTTCACACCCTCGCAATTGATGTTGAATGAATCTGGGTAAACATCAACCAAAACGGGCTTTGCACCTAACAGAGCAATTACCTCAACAGGTGAAATAAAAGTGAAGGTTGGAACGATTACCTCGTCTCCAGGGCCAATCCCTAAAGACATTAATGCAATTTGTAAAGCGTCTGTTCCGTTGGCGCAAGGAATAACAAATGCACCGTCCAATTCCTCTGACAACTCTTTTGCAAATGAGCTAACTTCTTCTCCACCTATGTACTTCGAAGAATCTAAAACTCGCGCAATTGCCTCATCGATTTGGGGTCGTATGCGTGCGGTTTGGCCTTCGAGGTCAACCATTTGTATTCTTTTCATCAAAAGCGAAGATACACTGCCTAACTTCGCTACCATGAAATTAACCCAAATTGTGCGTACAGCATTTTTGGCCTTTTTAATGCTACACCTCGCTTCTGAAGCTTATTCTCAAGATTTTAGGGACATTAGCTCAGACCAAATCAGAGCCCCACATATTTCATTCACAATGGGTGGATTGATTCCTTTGGAAGACCTTAATGTGAGATATGGTGTATTTGGCACTGTGCTAGCAAATTTTGCAGTTAAGGAAGAAAACAATTTTTACTGGGGTTTAAGGTGCGGTTTGATAAACGGTTCATTTAATATCGAGGACGAACCAGGTTTTTTGAGTAACCTACTTACAGATCAAGGAACTATTATTGACAATGAAGGCGACGTAGCTAAGATTAAGGCATCTGGTAGGGGAGGATTATACGGAATCCAGCTTGGTAAGATCTTCGATAGAGCTGTTTTACTTCCAAAGTCTAACGTAAATAGTGGCTTATTCGTCAGAGCAGATTTGGGCTTAATCCACCATAAAATAAGGCTGGATTTCACTGAGAACAATATTACTCAACTAGAAGATCCGTATACAAAAGGCTACGATAGGTTTTGTTTGGGTTACTTCTCATCTTTCTTTGTTGGCTACTGGCATATGTCTACCAATAAAAGAGTTAATTACTTTATTGGAGCTAATTTTCTTGCAGCCCAAACCTACCCAATGCGCACTATTAACTTCGACACAGGCATACCAGATGAGGATGTTCGATTTGATGCAGGTATAGGTCTTGAAGTTGGATGGGTATTCCATTTGTATAAACAAACCCACAACCAGAATTGGCATTAGTCCAATTCATATACTCAATTGTTTTTAGTATCGCAATCATTGTGATGCGAGCTCTTGCATTTATTGGAAATAAAAAATTTGGGGCTCTATTTTCAATTCGAGATAATTCACCTTCACTTCAAGTCCCAAATAATCCATTTGCATGGTTTCACTGTGCCTCTCTTGGAGAATTCGAGCAAGCGACACCTGTAATTAAGAAGTATATCGCTCTGCACTCTTCCACCCCAATACTGCTCACCTTCTTTTCACCTTCTGGCTACGAACCAGTTGTGACAAATCAGCCTAAATGGTTAAGGCCTATGGATGAGGTATGTGCCCTTCCTTTTGACACACCTTCTAGAGTTAGGTCATTTCTTAAGAGCATCGACTACAAGGTGAAATTCTTTGCAATGTGTAAATACGATGTATGGCCAAACTTGATAAGCGAATTATCAAATTCAAACATCCCCACCTATGTTTTTGCAGCTCATATTACAGAAGGTTCTCAGGTCTTAAAATCTTCTTTCATGAGGTGGAATTGGGCTAAACTAACTTGTGTTTTAACCCAAAGTCAAGAATCAACCAATCTTCTTTCAGAAAAAGGAATTAATGCTAAAACAATTGGCGACCCCAGAGTTGATAGGGTCATAGAATTAGCAAATTCAGCATCTCCTCCAAAGGGTCTAATGGATTGGAAGGGTGATGCTCAACTAGTTGTGGCAGGCAGCACATGGGGACCAGAAGAGGTTAGTCTAACAACCCTGCCTTGGTCTGATTCAAAAAAACTAATTGTTGCTCCTCATGATGTAAGCGAGCAAAACATTAAAAGGGTTTTATATCTATTCAATGCAACAAGTCGTATAGCTTCACTTATGAGTGAGGGAAAGTTTGATACTCCAGTGATTATAGTAGATTCCATAGGAAAACTCACTTCAATATACATTCTTGCCGACTTAGCTGTTGTCGGTGGTGGATTTGGTAAGGGCATTCACAACATATTAGAGCCTGCTGCAAATGGTTTACCTGTTGTTACTGGCCCCAATATTTTTCGCTTCAGAGAGGCATGCGATCTACTTGCTGACGGAGTCTTAAGTGTTGCGTCTGAGCAGAATAAGTTGGCTGGAATAGTTTGGGATAAAATTTCTCAGGTTAAACCCAAATCCAACTGGCTCAACACCCAAAAAGGTGCTTCAATAAAAATCGCCTCAACCTTACCCTAACTTCTAAAGTACTTCATAACTTTGCCCGCCGAAGCCCGGATGGTGGAATTGGTAGACACGTCAGACTTAAAATCTGATGACCTCACGGTCGTGCGGGTTCAAGTCCCGCTCCGGGTACAAGGCGGTACTTTTCTGAATTTTTCAGATTTGTACCGCTTTTTTGCCCATAAGTACCAGAAATGCTGGCAACTAGGGCTAGAACTTCATTAACTTTCGTAGTTCTACACTTTTATATAGAATTTTCTTTTCAGGAAACAATGCTTATGTAAATTTCTGCTTTCCTTTGAAATCAAATTTTAATCTCAACAGCAAAATCTTGAAATGCTCTAAGATGTGTTTTGTGATTTCTATGGAACCACCATATGATTTTCTTTCCTACCTTAGAAAACTAAAGATTGAGTATTCCATTGAGTAGAAAAAGGAACAGTAGAATTTGGGTTTTGGCTTTATTGATTTTAATCCCATCAATTTTATCTGCCCAAGTAGATTTCACAGTATCTAATCTTCCAATAATTCTAATAGATACAGATGGTCAAGAGATAGTAGACGATCCAAAAATCACGGCAAATATGAAGGTGATTTGGGGTGAAGGTATGAATCATGTTGATGACACTTCGTTCAATTATAATGGCCAAATAGGAATAGAAATCAGGGGATCATCAAGTCAGGGGTATTATCCTAAAAAGCAATATGGATTGGAAACTCAAAATCCAGATAGTTCCAATAACGATATTTCTCTTCTTGGAATGCCAGAAGAAAACGATTGGATACTTTCTGCACCCTATGCTGACAAGTCATTAATTAGAAATATCCTCGCTTATACACTTTCGAATCAGATGGGGTTTTATGCGCCTAAAACTCAACTGTGTGAAGTTGTAATTAATGGAGAATATGTAGGGGTTTATGTGCTTACTGAGAAGATTAAAAGAGATGAAAACAGGGTTGATATCTCAAGTCTCAATGAAGATGATATCGATGGTGATGAACTTACAGGCGGGTATATTATCAAAATAGATAAGCCTACTGGCGCCAATTGTAATAACAGCTTTTACACTGAGATGGAAAAGGTGGAAATTCAGTACGAGTATCCTAAATGTGACGAGATTACTGAAAGCCAAATGGATTATATAAATAGATATATAAGCGATTTTGAGTATGCACTTTATTCAGAAGAATTTGCTGATCCATCTATTGGATTTAGAAAATACATTAATCTCGAATCGTATATCAATATGTTCATCTGTGTTGAGATATCAAAAAATGTAGACGGTTATAATTTGAGTACATTTTTAAATAAGGATAGAGAAAGTGTTGGTGGGAAATTGAATTTTGGCCCAATATGGGATTACAATTTGGGGTTTGGTAACTCTTTTTTCAATGATGGAGAAGAGACCAGTGGATTTATAGCAGACCAATGGTGGAAGCCGTGGTGCGAAAGATTATTACTTGATTCCACTTTTTCAAATGAGATTCAATCAAAGTATTTAAATGCAAGAGAAGATGTACTATCAGACGAAAATGTAATAGGTATAATTGATTCTCTAGTAAATATTTTACACGATCCACAAGTCCGAAACTTTCAGAAATGGGATGTTATCGACCATCATGTTTGGCCTAACTTCTTCGTTGGAAATTCATACTATAATGAAGTTGAATTTTTGAAGTGGTGGTGTATCAATAGACTAGTTTGGCTAGATAATAATCTCCAAGGAGAATTACATCCTTATACTCCAAGTGAAGATTACAACGTAAGGTGTTTCCCAAATCCTGCTAACAAGTTCTTCTCAGTAAACTTCACCCTTGAAGAGGAAAGCGCAGTTTCTTTGAAGTTACTAGATATGCAAGGCAGAATCCTCGATTATAAAATCGTCAACCAGGTCTATTCTAGAGGTGAACACAATTTGACCTTCTATGATTTCTTAAATACAGCTAAAAATAGGAAGATATTCTACTACGATTCTTTGTTTGTCATAGTACTAGAAGTAGATGGTAAAGTGGTTCACAAAGAAATTCTAATTAAAAAAGATTAGTTTTTTCAATGTAAGTATGCAGAAAGGGTATGGCTTGAGGGAAGTGATGTGCAATTACAAGCGCACAAAATTGATAGATTATATAGGACTTTATGGAATTATTCGGAGGTAATAAGAGTTGTTTAGTTTTGCTTAGGCTAAATCAATTGTTAAATTCATAATATGAAGAATTTAAAAGAAATTGTATTTGCAGTACTTGCAGTCATTTTGGTGGTGTTAATTATCAAAGGTGAGAGGATAGATAGGACTGCAGTTAGCTCTGTGAAAATTACTGGAGTTGTAGAAAATCCGATAGGAGACACAGTGAAGTTTCACGGTCCAGATTCAACTTATATTACTAATCTAGATACAGTCACAGGCATATTCTCAATTGAATTTGATTGGGATTCTGCTGCGTTTTTAAGCTTCTTTCATGGAGTTGAAAGCACTAAGATGTACGCTAAGCCCAACGATGTAATCCAACTTTCAATCAATACAGAAGAGTTTGATGAAACTGTTCAATATACAGGTAGTAGGGAAAGCTCATTTTTGGCTTGGAAATACATGTACGATGAGGAAAATGACTGGCCAGATATTTACAAATTACCATACGAATCATTGGATTCAGTTTTTGAGGCAGAGTTTGGTCTTGTATTAAATAGGTTAGAGAGATTCAAAAAATTTAGTCCAGAATTTTATGAAGCTTTCATTGCTGAACACAATGAATCAATTGAGTATTCTAAGAATAGACATAAGGCTTTATCTGCTCTTCCAAAAGCTGGTGAAGATCCTTTTGATTTTACTTTTTCAGATAGAGATGGTAATGACGTTAGCTTGAGTGATTTTGTAGGCTCTGTAGTTTATGTTGATGTCTGGGCTACTTGGTGTGGGCCTTGCGTGTATGAAGTTCCTTTTTTAATTGAAATCGAAGAAGAGTACGAAGGCCAAAATATAACTTTCTTAGGTGTAAGTGTAGATACTGATGCAGAAGTATGGATGAACTTTATCGACGAAAAGGGGATGCGTGGTGTACATGTAAATACTGGATCTTGGAAAACGCAAATGATGGATGACTACGCCATTAATGGTATTCCGAGATTCATGATTTTCGATACTGAAGGAAAAGTAGTTAACCTGAATGCTCCACGTCCATCATCAGAGAAAATAAGACCAATCCTAGATGGATTATTGTCAGAAAAATGAGATTGTTAATTGCAATATCATTTTTTCTTTTAAGCTATCAAGAATTACTTTATACAATGACTATATCCAGAACAAAATGCAATTGAAATTAATTGTAAGAACTTGTTTAAGTATTAGGGATGGTGTCATTACATAAATCGACAACAGCCTTTAGAATTTGCAAAGTCTTCAAATGAAGAGCACAAGTCAGATGAGAAAAATCTCAATCCCTGAAGGTTAATAAATGATTTTATACATCTACGAAAATGGAAATGTAGAAAAGAAACTTACTCCATTTCTTTATTGAACTCATTATCTCCTAAAACCACTTTAGGGAGGAATCACCGAGTTACTTTTTCGATAAGAGATTTTGAAGTGAGAGATGCACTCTGATTTTCTCAAGGATGGGTATAAAGTCCTCACTTTGAGCTTGTATATATCCATCAACTTTTGACATTACTCTACTATTTCTATGCTGAAATGATCTCCTTGTCTTAAGTCCTCAATTGTATCAATACCATCAACTACTTTACCAAAACATGTGTGATTTCTATCGAGGTGTGCAGTGTGATCCCTAGACAAAACAATGAAGAATTGTGACCCACCAGTATTTCTACCAGCATGAGCCATAGAAAGTACTCCTTTGTCGTGGTACTGATTTTCTCCATCTAACTCACAATCGATTTCATATCCTGGTCCGCCAACTCCTGTGCCATGAGGGCAGCCTCCTTGAACCACAAAGTCAGGAATTACTCTGTGAAAAGTAAGATCTTCGTAGAAACCTTCCTTCGCTAGTTTAACAAAATTAGCAACAGTATTTGGAGCATCTTGCACGTAGAATTCAACCTTGAGAGTTCCCTTATCTGTTTTAATGATTGCGTACATGGTGTATTATCTATCAGACAAACTTAACTAACTTGAGGGGATATATTTCAAAATGAACCCAATAAGAAGTTTCCTCATAACATTGTTAGTTTATGGTATTTCTTCGCAGTTTAGAGATTTATCTATAAAGCCTGAAGATATGCCAAGGATATACAGTGTAAAATAACAATTCATTACTTAACAACTACTATTTCTATTCTAGATTCTAATAAACCTGGGCTTCTTTGAAAAATTTCAGATACTATTGATAAATCTTTGCTAAACAATAATGCTCTTTGCAAAAAATTGTCTTCATATTCACCCCATGACTCGTAAGCTCTCTTATATGTTTTAAATCTAAAGTTGTTTGTTGTTTGCAAATAAATTTGCCCTTGAATCCCGGTATATTTATATAAAAATTGGTTTAATTTGAAATAAAATAATTAACTATACCATTAACTACTTCTGACATCTTCTCAAAATTGAGTGTTTCAATATCATCTGTTATTTCATGGTAGTGAGGGTTCCTAAGAAAAGACGTATCGTTTATCATAAGTGCTGGGATATCAAATTTCCAGTAGTTTAAATGATCTGACATGCCAGCAAGAGAGTCACTTGTCGGAAAGTCAATGTTAAAGACATCGATATTTTTATTTCTTTTCATACAGTTAAAGACTTTTTGATTAAAATCTTTGTACTTCTCAATACCCACAGTCATAATGAAGTTTCCTGTAGTTGGATATATCATGCTCAAAAATGGAGAAGGGTAATCTTGACTAAATGCTTCATCCGAAAAGTAACCAATCATTTCATAACAGATCATACCGATGATATTTTCTTTATTTGAAGCTATTGATTTAGCATGCACATAGCTTCCCATAGAAGAAGTATTGAAGAAAGGAGGCTCTTCAAGACAATAGAACACAAAATCAATTCCATAATCCATATCATATTTGTTTTCTGTAACTAGTCTAATCGTTTCTAAAAGTCCAGCAACAGAACTCGCATTGTCATCTGCACCAGGCTGATCACCACAGACATCATAATGTGCACCCATTATGAGTCTTTTTTCTTTTTCAGGTTGGTAGCTACAAAGAACATTTCTGTATTCATTATCATCAGCTATCCAGCTTTGATAAGAATATGATAATCCGCAGACTTCTATTTCATTTGATATGTAGTCAACCACTCGATTTAATGAATCTAAATTCTGATAGTTTCTAAAAGGACGTAATTCGGTTAGGAACAATACGTCTTGATAAAGCCTTTTCTGTTGTGCTTTTTTTAATTGCATTTGATGTTTAATTATTAGTTATGTAGTATCTCTTCATAAATGAAGAGAGATACTACTTAACAATAGACCAGACTTGTGTGGGCTAGCGATACCTAGTCTTAGACTTGAAGATATGCCGAGGCAATGACTAACTTACAGGTCTTAATCTAATGTTATGAAATATATTCTATCCATAATCCTTTGTTTATCCTCAACGGATATAATATCTCAAACAATCAACGCGATAACACAATTTGGTCAAGAGGTTGAATTGCATGAAAATGGAACTTGGAATTATTTAAAGGATAATTCAAGAGCAAGTTTTGGAACCAACAACACTTCATTTAAAAAAAGTCCAAATAGCTCATTTCTTGTTAAAAGCAAGATCGCACCTGTGGGCGTTTGGATTAATACTAGTGATTGGAAATTTAATAATGATGATAATAATGAAGATAGTGAGTATTTTTTTGAATATCAACATGGAGACTTATATGGCATGGCTATCGTAGAAGAATTGGAAATACCGATAGATAATCTCGCAAAAATTGCTCTAGAAAATGCTAAATATTTAATAAATGACATTCAAGTGGTTACTCAAGAATATAGATTTGTTAATGGACAAAAGGTTTTATATATGGAATTTGGCGGATCCGTTGAAGGAATGCAGATTACCTATGACGGATATTATTATTCTGATTCAGGTGGAACAATACAGCTAATAGTTTTTACAGGTACTAACCTAATTAATAAGTACAAAAACAAAATTGAAGAATTCTTAAATGGACTAGTTTCATTATAATGGATTGCATCAAAAAACTTTCCACCTCTTTTCTAGTCTTGATGAGTAATTCATAGATAAAGGATTATATATAGGGGCAGTAGGCTATTGAAACCGAAACCGAATACTCAAGGGGAGGGTGCACTATAAACATCAAAAGTTGAAGATACTTTTCAGCTTTTTAGATTAATAGACATATAAAAAGTCTGGCATTAAAAATGGCATTATGCTTCAAATTTGACAGTTGGTAGAGTATATATAGAAAGTACATTATTAATCATACAGCTCTTCATGTTCCAGATCTTCTGGAACCCTAGCCCTGAAAGCAAGAAAGCTTCCGATTAGGAAGCTTTCTGATTGAGCGAAAAACGAGACTCGAACTCGCGACCCCAACCTTGGCAAGGTTGTGCTCTACCAACTGAGCTATTTTCGCATTTACCATTAAAGGGACGACAAAAGTAAGGTAGCTTTTATTTATTTCAAGAGGAAAAAATGAAAATTTTTAGCTAGTCTACATCCATGTCTTATTTAAAAAGTTTATCAATTATAATCATGATCAATGAATCCTGAATTTCTAAGAGTCAGATATTCTTCAGGTTTGTCAATAAAAGAAGTCCAAGAACGTGCTGCTGACCTTAAATATTCGCCTATTGTATCCCTTCTATCAGCAAGCGGTATTAAATCGTAGCTGTTGAATAGATACTCACTTTTTTGTATTCCATTATGAACCCTTAAATTGATTTTACTGTCAACAATATCGTCACTGATATTTGCAGCAAACCTTGTTAATGATTGATTCCTAAGCTCAATTTTTTGTCTATTCTATAGCTCTTAACTTCTCAACGTAGAAGGAGATTAAATGACTTGTTATAATTACAAAAAACTCTATGATGTATTTGCAGACGAATTCCCTCATGATAAATGGTTTGGGTTAGATAAAAATAAAGAAAATGATGGAAAGATGTAATGTATCTTTGTAACTGATGAGTAAGACTATACAAAAGGGAGTTGATTTAAGTGATACGCTAACCTATAACAGCTCTAGGGAGGATTTAGTAATTCCAGAGTACGGAAGAGGAATCCACACAATGGTTAAACACATGCTTTCAATAGCTGATAAAGTTGAGAGGACTAGGTGTGCTGAGGCAATTGTTAGTGTGATGGGGTCTGTAGTTCCTCCAGAGGGTACAGAGGAAGAGGGAAAGCATAAGCTTTGGAATCATCTCCACCAAATTGCTGGTTTTCAGATGAACGTTGATAGTCCTTTTGAAGTTCCAAACCTTGAGGATAAATTTACTCAGCCAGAAAGGTTGGACTACCCAAATGAAACTTCAAGGGCTGGGCATTTTGGTCGTACTCTTGGGTCAATGTTAGAGATGGCAAACAAACTTGTTGATGGGGATGAGAAGACAATTCTCATTACTAAGCTCGCAAATACTATGAAGATGCACTTCTTGACATGGAATAGGAAGACAGTCGAGAGAAGCTTTATTGCTGCACAATTAAAAGAGCTTTCAGGTGGTTCGCTTGAACTACCAGAGGATGCTGAACTTGAGAGTACTGCAGAAATTTTGAGAAGTATTAGAAAGACAAGTGATGCTCTAAACTTTAAGCGTGGAGGTAAGAAAAACGGAAAAAAGAACGTAAAAAACCGCCGTCGTTAAATCTTAATCCGTTCACATTTTTTGTTGAACAAGTTCTAATCTAAGCCCTAAATTCCTCGTTGATGTGATGCAAATTTGAGGAATGAGCAGTTTTGTTATTGAAGGAGGCCACAAGTTAAGTGGTGATGTTATACCCCAAGGGGCAAAGAATGAGGCGTTACAAATTCTTAGCTCAGTGCTGCTTACGTCTGGAGAAGTAGAAATTTCAAACCTTCCAAATATCGTAGATGTAAATAAGCTTATTGACCTCCTTGGGTCGATGGGTGTAAAGACAGAAAAGAGAGGTGAGGGTTGCTGGTGGTTCAAAGCTGATGATGTAAATCTTGACTACTTGAATACTGATGAATTTTCCAAAAAAGGAAGTTCCTTAAGGGGGTCTGTGATGATTTTGGGGCCACTGCTTTCAAGGTTTGGCCTTGGAGCTTTACCCAGACCAGGAGGGGATAAAATAGGAAGACGCAGGATGGACACTCACTTTCTTGGATTCAAAGCCTTGGGAGCGGAGTTCAGTTACAACGCAGTAACGGGATTCTTTAACGCAACAGTACCAGGAGGAAGACTCAAAGGGACTAGTATGCTGCTAGACGAGGCATCTGTTACAGGTACGGCAAACGTAGTAATGGCAGCTGCGCTAGCAGAAGGTACGACAACTATCTACAATGCTGCTTGCGAACCCTATCTCCAACAACTTTGTAAGCTCATAAACCAAATGGGCGGCAACATCAAGGGCGTTGGCTCGAACCTTCTTACCATCGAGGGAGTAAATTCGCTTGGAGGGGCCACTCACAGATGCCTTCCAGATATGATCGAAGTTGGAAGCTTTATCGGCATGGCAGCAATGACGAAAAGCGAGATTACAATTAAAGATGTATGCTATGATGAATTGGGCATTATCCCAAGGATTTTCCGTAAGATGGGCGTTAAAATCGAGAGAATAGGTGACGATATCTACGTTCCATCACAGAATCATTATGAAATAGAAAAATTCATAGACGGTTCAATCTTAACCGTTAGCGACTCACCATGGCCTGGATTCACTCCGGACCTACTCAGCATCATCCTAGTCATGGCTACCCAAGCCAAAGGTTCGGTTATGATTCATCAAAAGATGTTTGAGAGCAGGCTCTTCTTTGTCGACAAGCTCATAGACATGGGAGCCCAAATAATCCTATGCGATCCACATAGAGCAACAGTGATTGGACTGAATCACACCACGCCACTTAGAGCTGTCACCATGACGTCACCAGATATCAGAGCAGGAGTTTCGCTACTGATAGCAGCCCTTTCGGCAGAAGGCACTTCAACAATTCACAACATAGGCCAAATCGATAGAGGCTATCAAAACATAGATACAAGACTTAGAAAACTAGGAGCACAAATAACAAGAGTACAATGACAATGATCGTTAAATCTTCTTTGACCGCAATTGGTCTTTCAGCAATTACAATAATTGGTTACGTTGGGACGACGCTTAAATCCACGGAAACCGATGTTGTTGTAGAAACTAAGATTGGTACAAAAATAGGCGATGAAGCACCCAATATTTCAATGACTAATCCTGATGGAGTTAAGATGAAACTCAGCGACTTGAGGGGAAAGATTGTTTTGGTTGACTTTTGGGCTTCGTGGTGTGGTCCTTGCAGAAGGGAAAATGTGAATGTTGTAAAGGCATACGACAAGTACAAAAAGGCTAAATTTAAAAATGCCAAAGGATTCGAAATCTTCTCTGTATCCCTCGATTCAAACGTAGATTCTTGGAAGGCAGCCATTGAAAAAGATGGTTTGAAGTGGGACTACCACGTTAGTGATTTGAAAAAGTGGCAAAACGAGGCAGCAGCAATGTATGGCGTGAGTTCTATCCCCATGAGTTTTCTCATAGATGAGAACGGAATAATTGTGGCAAAAGACTTAAGGGGATTCGACCTTCACTTGAATATCGACAAGTACGTAAAAAGTCTTAGATGACAGGACATCATGTCCGAAACAGTGTGCAAATATGACATGCTGTCTTATTTTGGTTTGTTAGGCCTATTGGCACTTCTTTTGCCATGCTAATTGTGAATTCAATTTTAGTATGAACAATAAAAAGAAATCTGAGGAAATAGAAGAGAGCGTAGAACAGGCTGAACAGGTTGAAACAACTGAAGAAAACGAGCAGTCAAAAAGCCAATCTGAGGAGTCTGAGGATATAGACTTTCAGGATAAGTACATGAGACTTTACGCTGAATTTGACAATTTCAGAAAAAGAACCATGCGTGAAAAGGCTGAATTAATTGGTTCGGCTTCGAGCGACATAATGTTCCAACTTCTCCCGTTAGTAGATGATTTTGACAGAGCGCAAGAGAATGAAACAGATGATGTAGCAGCGTTGAAAGAAGGGATGGAGCTCATTCATTCAAAGCTTGTTGCTACTCTTATTTCTAAAGGGCTTAAAGCAATGGAGGCAAAAACCGGCGACGATTTTGATGTCGATAAGCACGAGGCAATTGCAAATATACCCGCTCCAACAGAAGATTTAAAAGGAAAAGTAGTAGACATTGTTGAGAAGGGATATATGCTTGGTGACAAAGTACTTCGCTACGCAAAAGTTGTAATAGGAGCATAAGACCCAAACCATGTCACAGAGAGATTACTATGAGGTACTAGGTGTAAATAAGGGGGCTTCAGCTTCAGAGATAAAGAAGGCTTACAGAAAGCTTGCCCTTAAGTTTCACCCAGATAAAAACCCAGATGATTCAGCAGCTGAAGAAAAGTTCAAAGAGGCAGCTGAAGCATACGAAGTTCTTAGCGACGACGACAAACGAGAGCGCTACAATAGGTTTGGCCACGCCGGTATGAAGGGCGCGGCAGGTGGCGGACACAATATGAATATGGAGGACATATTCAGCCAGTTTGGAGATATTTTCGGCGGCGCATTTGGCGGCGGCTTCGGTGGTGATGGCGGCAGACGCCGTCGTATGAAAGGTTCAGACCTCAGAATTAAAATCAAGCTCAGTCTCGAAGAAATCGCAACTGGAGCAAAAAAGAAAATTCGCGTTGCCAAACAAGTCCTTGCAGATGGAGTAGAATACTCTGATTGCTTAACTTGTAATGGTTCAGGCCAAGTGAGACGTGTAAGTAACACTATCCTAGGCCAAATGCAGACTTCATCTACTTGTCCTAGCTGCCACGGTTCAGGTGTAAGCATAACAAAGAAGCCTAGAGATGCCGACCACATGGGAATGGTTCGCAAAGACGAGTTAGTAGAAATTGACATTCCATCAGGAGTAGAAGACGGAGTTCAATTAGTAATGCGAGGCAACGGTAACGGAGCCCCAGTTGGTGGCGTTCCTGGTGACCTCCTAATCGTTGTTGAGGAACTTTCACACGATCAGTTCCAAAGGAGTGGAAAAAATATCCACCACGACCTCTACGTGAGCTTTACGGATGCTGCCCTTGGATCATCGGCTGAAGTCCCACTAATCAACGGCAAGGCCAAAATCAAAATAGAACCCGGAACCCAAAGCGGAAAGCTCGTTAGACTCAGAGGAAAAGGCCTTCCTTCAATGGATTCATACGGCAACGGAGACCTCCTAGTAAATATCAATGTTTGGACGCCTCAAGAGTTAACAAAAGATGAGCGCAAAGCCTTGGAAGGTCTGCGCGACTCGAGTAACTTTAAGCCAGATCCTAATCACGACGAAAGAGGATTCTTTGATAAGGTCCGCGATCTATTCTCATGACAGTACAACAACCTCTAGCCCTTTGCCTACATGACGTACGAAAGCAGTACGGCGATCATGTGGCACTTGACGGCGTGAGTGTTGAAGTCCCAGAGGGTAGCATATTTGGTCTATTGGGCCCCAATGGCGCAGGAAAAACGACGATGATTAGAATGGTTGCCGGAATAACGGCGCCAGACGAAGGAGAGCTTAGTTTTTTTGGCACGCCCCTAAAGCAAAGTGATATTGCGAATATTGGATATCTCCCAGAGGAAAGGGGACTTTACAAAAACATGCGTGTAGGTGAGCAAGCCCTTTACTTCGCGCGCCTAAGGGGAATGAGCAAATCAGAGGCCGAACATGAACTTAAGACTTGGTTCGAAAGATTGGATGTAGACGGCTGGTGGAACAAAGAAGTTTCGGATTTGAGTAAGGGAATGGCCCAAAAAATCCAATTCATTGTCTCTGTTCTTCACAAACCCAAATTCCTCATACTCGATGAGCCTCTAAGCGGATTCGATCCCATCAATGCAAATAGGATTAAGTTTGAGATCAAGAGACTTAGAGATGAAAATGGGACAACAGTAATGCTATCTACACACGACATGTCTAGCGTAGATGAGCTTTGCGATCACGTAGCCCTTGTCAATCACGGTACTAAGATTCTTGAAGGAAGGGTAGACCTTCTTAGAGAAAACGCTAGAGCGGGGAGGGTAAACTTCAAATTCAAAGGAAATCTTATAGCCTTCACAGCCGCATTAGGTGCAAGCGCAATTCTTCATAATGTTCATAGCACAGAAGATCACATTCACGAGATGGTGCTTGGCATTCCACCACAAACACCTATTGAAAAATTCTTAAAGTGGGCAACTCATGAAGTAGATGTCCTCTCTTGTTCACCAATGTCTGTATCTATGGATGAAGTATTCTTAAGAGCTGTAAAAAAGGCTGAATCATGAGGAATTGGTTAACAATAGTAGGACGTGAGTATAAGACCAGAGTTAGGCGCAGGGTATTCATACTTTCAACTCTTTTAGGGCCTGTTATGATGGTAGGATTTATTGCGTTAATCGTTCTCCTAACCAAGTCACAAGAATCAAATTCCAAAATACTAGTAGTCGATTCAAATGAAATCCTAAGCTTTCAAGTTGAAGATATAGGACAAATCCCAAGTTGCTTCGAGTGCTTCCCAGAGAGGGAGTTTTTAGAGTATAGATTTACAACTGAAGGTTTGAGTACAGAAGAATTCCTCGAAAGCGACTACGATGGGATACTTGAATTTGACGATGGTATACTACAAAACTCCAAGGCCCTTTTACAATATGAGACTACACCCTCAATGAGAGTGAAGTCTGCTGTAAAACGCGATTTAACAGAGGCCGTAGAAAGGTTAAGAGTCAAGCAGGAATCGAGTCTAGATTACGAAACATACAAGAGGCTGAAGGTGAAGATTGGCCTAGTAACTCAAGACGTAGAAACACGGGACAGGAATGCTGAGAGCAAGACAATTGTAGGCTGGATTTTCTCGATGTTCATGTTCTTGTTTATCATGATTTACGGAATGCACGTTATGCGTGGTGTTATAGAAGAAAAGAGCAATAGAATTGTTGAAGTGGTTGTAAGCATAGTTAAACCTGAAGCATTAATGGCGGCTAAAGTTGCAGGCATTGGTCTAGTAGGCTTAACCCAAATCCTAGCATGGGCGCTTCTTTCTTGGTTCCTGTTCTTAGGGTTTGGCACTTATGCAGAATCAACAGGCATGCTTACTGAGGTAATGGCTGAAAGCGGAAACGCAGTTTCAACAACTGATCTAAACACCTTTATGAGTTCTCATGAAGACCTTGGATTCCTCATGCAGATTAATTGGTTATTTATGATAGGATGGGGACTGTTCTTCTACCTAGGAGGCTTTGCACTTTACGGATCACTATTCGCTGCAGTAGGATCTTCGGTTGAACAAGAATCAGACACTCAATACCTGTTACTTCCGGTTATGATTCCTCTAATGTTCAGCTATTTGCTCAATATTCAGATTCTTGAATCACCAGAAACTACGCTTGCAACAGTATGCTCATTCTTTCCATTTACCTCACCAATAACAATGATGGTGAGATTAAGCATGGGAGTGCTCTGGTGGGAGGTTGTAATGAGCGCATTAATCCTAATTCTAACAGTTTATTTAATGATTAAGCTAGCAGGCCGAATTTACAGAACAGGCATTTTTATGTACGGAAAAAAACCATCGCTGTTGGAAATGCTTAAATGGCTTACTTACAAGAACCGATGAATAGGAAGGCTGTCATAGATTGTGGCACCAATACTTTCAACCTGAGAATAGTCGATTTTAATGAATCCTTAGGTCCAGTAAGGTGGAAGAATGTGTTTAGCCTAAGACTTCCTGTTAAGCTTGGAAAAGGAGGTGTTGGAAAAGGTATTATCCTTCAAGAAAGAATTATGAGGGGGATTGATGCAATAGGCGTAATGCGCGAGGCTATCTTAAATTATGGAGCCACAGAAGTCCAAATCTTCGCGACAAGTGCCCTACGCGATGCATCAAATAGCGGAGATTTTGTCAACCCTGTATTTGAAAGATTTGGTTACAAGGTCAATATTATTTCTGGTGCTGCAGAAGCATCATTGATACAATCTGGCTTAGAGTTGACATATCAAGCGCCAGAAAACTCAAACGTCCTAACAATGGATATCGGAGGTGGAAGCACTGAGTGCATTTTATGGAATAACGCAGAAATAATTTGGAGTAGGTCTTTCGACGTTGGCGTTGCAAGGATGGCTAACCTTTTCAAGAAAACAGACGTTTTTGGTTCCGATGCTAATGAAGCTTACGACGATATTAAGCCATATTTAGAAGACATTTTGCAGCCACTAAAGGTGGCATTGAAAAATGTGAAACCATCAGTTCTGGTCGGTTCTAGCGGGTCTTTTGATACATTCAGTTCTGTGATTAATCCTGCTGAAGACGACATTAAGTCTGAAGAACATCCTCCAGCAATTGAGATAGATTTGGCCTCTTTCAAGAAGCTTTGCGGCGAGATGATGTACAATAGTTTGAAGGATAGATTGGCTATGGAAGGGATGCCTCCGGACAGAGCTGAAAACATTCCATATGCGGCTGCTATTGTGCGTTGGGCTTTGGAAAATAGCGATATTCAGCAGATTTATAGATCTGAATATGCGTTAAGAGAGGGTGTTTTGAATAGACTTTCTAAAGGCCAAACCATAGTGCCAGGATTGGCATAGAGTTTGGACTAAAGGCGTCCAGAAACTAACTTCTGACGCAATAATCTAGTATATGGCACATATTTTAATCATAGACGACGAAAAACCCATTAGAACAAGTCTTCGAGAAATCCTAGAGTACGAGGGGCACATTGTTTCAGAGGCAGAGGACGGAATGTCTGGAATTGTTGAGGCTACGAAGCAGAGATTCGACGCCATATACTGCGACATTAAGATGCCCAAAATGGACGGGCTCGATGTCTTAGATATGCTAGAGTCAAAAGGAGTTAATTCTCCTGTAATAATGATTTCTGGTCATGGAACAGTTGAGACGGCAGTTCAAGCACTAAAAAAAGGTGCGTTCGATTTTATACAGAAGCCACTAGACCTTAATCGCATCTTAGTCACACTAAAGCACGCTACAGATACAGAACAATTAAAAGAGGAAACAAAGAGACTTAGGAAGAAAGTCCACAAGTCAAAATCAGACCCAATTATCGGTGAGAGTAAGGCAATTTTGGATATCCTCGATATGGTCGAAACAGTTGGTGTTACAGATGCAAGGGTGTTAATTACAGGAGGAAACGGTGCTGGAAAAGAGCTTGTTGCTAGACAGCTTCATAATGGCAGCTCACGTAAATCTTCAGCATTTATCGAGGTAAACTGTGCAGCAATTCCAAAAGAACTGATAGAAAGCGAATTGTTTGGCCACGAAAAAGGATCATTTACGAGCGCTGTAAAGCAGCGTAAAGGAAAATTTGAGCTTGCCTCTGGTGGAACATTATTCCTTGATGAAGTTGGAGATATGGGGCTAGATGCTCAAGCAAAGGTTTTAAGAGCTCTACAGGAAAATAAAATAACAAGGGTAGGGGGTGATAAGGATATAAAAGTTGATGTTAGGATAGTTGCTGCGACAAATAAGGATCTCAAAAAGGAGATTTCTGTGGGCAATTTTAGGGAGGATCTATATCACAGACTTGCAGTTATTCCAATTCACGTTCCTTCGCTTAACGATAGGAGAGAGGATATTCCACTTCTTGTGGATTATTTCTTAAATCAGCTAAGCGAAGAGCATGGAATTTTGATTCCAGAGGTTGAGCCAAAAGCAATGAAATTGATTCAGGGTGCAGATTGGACTGGGAATGTTAGAGAACTTAGAAATGTGGTTGAGAGGTTGTTAATTTTAACTCCAAGGGGAGAAAAAATTTCAGATCAAATTGTCAAGCAATACGCGTATTTGAAGTAGTTCAGTTAGGAACTTTTGCGTAAGGTGTTAAAAACCAATAGGGTAAAAGGCAACCCCATCTAAAAGTGTACGTCTAACTTGTAGTACGTACCATAAAAATACCAGTCTTATGCATGATATCATGATATATGGAGTGGAGATAAGTGGGGGGGTAATCTTAGCCAGCATGTTCATCGTTTTAATAGCCGCAGTTGGGACATGCAAATTGTTTGCTAAGGCAGATTTACCGTGTTGGCATGTCTTCATACCGTTTTTAAACATTATGACTGTGATGAAATTAATTGGCAGACCAACTTGGCACGCTTGGCTTTTCTTTACGCCAGCAGCACTTTATTTATTACCAAAAACAATTATTGAATTAGCCCAAAGTTTTGGGAAACGAACTACTACAGACTACGTTTTGGCCTTAGTGTTCAATGTTTTCTACGTTCTTAACCTTGGGTTGTCGTACGATGAGGACTACGTTGGACCAGCGTACGAGAAAAAAGATCTTGTAAATGAGAATCTAAACGTGGCTTAAACAAACGCGTTTTTTTAATGCTTGTCATTTAAGGAAGCTCTCGGCTTTGCTGAGGGCTTCTTTTATGCCTTCTGGGTATGAACCTCCTGCAGAAGCGAACATTGGTTGACCTCCACCGCCTCCTCTAATACAAGAAGCAAGTTCTTTAATAACATCTCCAGCTTTTAGACCTTTGTCTGATATTACGTCATCGCTAATGGCAACACTCAGGTTTGCCTTTCCTCCATTATTGATAGCAAATACCCCAAAGAATGGTGCGTGCTCAGCTTTAAATTGGAAAGCTAAATCTTTAACTGATTTGGCATCTAAGTAGAGTTCAACCGCTAGGAAGTTTATACCGCCAATATTTTGCATTGAGTTTGCTAAATCTCCCTTAATGTTTCCAGCTTCTTTCTTGCGAAGACCCTCAACTTCTTTGCTTAAATTAGCATAGCTTTTCTGCATATCAGCAACCGCCTTTACTACGTCCTTTGCTCCTTTGAAGTTTGCGCTAATTTTATTTAGAGCGTTTCTATCCTCAAGGCTAGACAAGTATGCAGATTCTCCTGTAACGGCTTCTATTCTCCTGATTCCAGAAGCAACAGAAGATTCACTTATAATTCTAAATAACCCAATTGAGCCTGTCGCTAGAACGTGTATTCCTCCGCATAATTCTTTTGACGAGCCAAATCCTATCATCCTCACACTATCACCGTACTTCTCACCAAACAACATCATTGCGCCAGCAGCTTTGGCTTCTTCTAACGCAATGCTACGCCTCTCATCTAGCTCTAGGTTCGAAAGAATTTTCCGATTGACATCACTCTCGATTTCTGCTAGAGTTTCTGGGCTTACTCTCTCAAAGTGAGAAAAGTCAAATCTCAAATTTTCAGGCCTTACAAGAGAACCCTTCTGCTCAACGTGTGTACCCAATATGCTTCTCAAGCTTTCGTGTAGTAGATGGGTGGCAGAGTGATTTCTCGCAGATGAAAGTTGAAGTTCAGCATTAACCACTGCTTCGAATGAAGCTGATGGGTCCTCTGGTAGTTCTTTTAAAGTGTGAACGATTAGATTGTTCTCCTTTTTTGTGTCAAGCACTTCAACCTTTGACCCTCCTCCAGATAGTGTTCCAGTATCTCCAACTTGTCCTCCACCTTCAGGGTAGAATGGCGTAGTGTCGAGTACTACTTGATACAAGTCTTCACCCTTTGAGTTTACCTTTCTATAGCGAGCTATTTTGCAAGAATGAGATGTGTTGTCATATCCGATAAAAACTGAATCACACTCATTTACAACTATCCAATCATCAGTAGAAACTTTTCCGTCTTCTCTAGAACGATTGATTTGGGCTTGAAGCTCTGCATTAAATTCCTCTTCGTTTATTTTAATACCTCTTTCCCCAGCAATTAATGCAGTTAGATCAGAAGGGAAGCCAAACGTGTCGTAAAGTTCAAATGCATTAGCGCCTGAAAGCACGTCGCCTTCATTCATATTCTTTAAATGGCCTTCAAGTCTATTAATTCCCTTTTCTAAAGTCCTTAAGAAGCTTTCCTCTTCTTGCTTAATCACTTTCTTGATTAGATCCTTTTGAGCTTCGAGTTCTGGGAAAGCATCCCCAAGAGAGGTTTGAAGTGCTTCAACTAAGTTGTAAATGAAAGGTTCCTTAAAATCTAAGAACGAGTATCCATAACGAATAGCCCTTCTTAGGATTCGGCGTATCACATATCCAGCTTTGTTGTTTGAAGGCAGCTGTCCATCGCAAATGCTAAACGAAACTGCTCTAACGTGGTCAACAACAACTCTAAATGCAATGCTTTCGATGTCTTCACCAGCAGTGTACTTCTTACCACTTAGATTACTCAATTCATCGAGCAATGGTGAGAATACATCAGTATCGTAATTGCTATTTTTTCCCTGAATGGCCATTGCAAGGCGCTCGAATCCCATTCCAGTATCAACGTGTTTGTCTGGTAGCGGTACTAACTCACCAGAAGCAAGTCTATTGAACTCCATAAATACCAGATTCCAAATTTCAACTACTTGAGGGTGGTCTTGGTTTACAAGTTCAACACCTGGAATAGCCGCCTTTTCTTCTTTTGATCTGCAATCAATGTGTATCTCTGAACATGGCCCACATGGTCCCGTATCCCCCATTTCCCAGAAGTTGTCCTTCTTGCTAGCGAGGATGATTCTGTCTTCAGATATATGTTTTTTCCAGTGTTCTCGCGCTTCTTCGTCAAGAGGAAGGTTATCACCCTTATCACCTTCGAAAACGGTAACGTATAAATCGTTTTTATCTAGCTTGTAATGCTCTGTTAGCAATTCCCAAGCCCAAAATATTGCTTCTTCTTTGAAGTAGTCACCAAACGACCAGTTACCTAACATCTCAAACATTGTGTGGTGGTAGGTATCTACACCAACCTCTTCTAAGTCGTTGTGCTTTCCACTAACGCGCAGACACTTTTGGGTATCTGCAATTCTTGGATGTTTTACTGGGCTGTTGCCTAGAAATAAATCCTTAAACGGATTCATTCCAGCGTTTGTAAACATCAAAGTAGGATCATCCTTCAAAACCATAGGGGCGGACGGGACTATTTCGTGTCCTTTTGAGGCGAAAAAGTCTAAAAATGTCTGGCGGATTTTGCGCGATTCCATACTCGATTGTTTGAGACTTCGAATTTAATAAATACTCATCTGTCAAAAATGTACGAAATTTGCAGATTATGAATTTGTTCCAAAAGACTAGATTCAACCCGCAAACCCTTCAAAATGAGGTGTTGCCTTACAAAACCATGGACTACGTTTGGTGGGCTGTGCGCAACGTGGGTTTCATTCTTTTAATAGGGACAGCGTCGATTTTCATCTTTGACTACGCTTTTGATTCACCTAAGGATAGGGCAATGGCACGTGAGATTCAATTCCTTGAGGGGCAAGTTGAGCAATTTCAGTCTGATGTAGAAGAAATGGTTAAAGTTCTAGAGGATCTTCAGGTTAGAGACGATGCAATTTATAGGACAGTATTTGGCACAGATCCCCTTCCTGAGTACAGGCGTAACCCTGGTGTAGGTGGTGCTGATAGAACTGAGTACCTGAGAGGATATGATCACACAGAAGAGGTAAGTGATCTTCAGCTTAGGATTGCTGAGGTACAGCGCCGTCTTGTAGCCCAAAGCAGGTCGTTTGACGAAGTGATGGAACTCGCAAAGACTCACGAGGCACAATTGCAATCAATTCCAGCTATCCAACCAATAAGAAATGACGATCTTAAAAGAATGGCATCTGGTTGGGGTTGGAGATACCATCCAATCTATAAGGTTAGAAAATTTCACTACGGAATGGATTTTTCTGCAGAGACTGGAACGGAGATTTTCGCAACTGGAGATGGAGAAGTGATTAAGGTTCGTCGATCATACACTGGGTACGGTAGACACATAGTAATCAAGCATGGATTTGGGTATGAAACTCTTTATGCTCACATGAACAAAACCCTAGTGAAAAAAGGCCAAAAGGTGAAAAGAGGAGAGGTAATTGGTCACGTTGGAAACACAGGAACTTCTGTTGCGCCGCACCTTCATTACGAGGTGTTTAAGAATGGTAAAAAGGTAAACCCAGCGCATTATTACTTCAACGATTTGACTCCTGAGGAGTACGAAACTTTGTTGCGCAATTCAGAGGCAGCGCATCAATCATTTGATTAAAGTAAGATCGTGTGCTATCTTGCTAATCCTTATGCCTTTAAACTCTCCAATACAAAAGCAATACTTTAGTATTTCTGAGGTCGCTCAGATGTTTGGGGTAAATGCATCATTACTACGATTTTGGGAAAAGGAATTCAAGCAAATCCAGCCCAAAACAAACGCAAGAGGCAAGCGTTCTTACCGTCAAAAAGACATCGAGGTAATTCGTTCTATCTACGTATTGGTTAAAGAACAGGGATTTACACTTGAAGGTGCAAAGAAAGCTTTGACTGCACGCAAGGGAGCAAGTGCTAAAGCAGGTGCTGCGGCAAAACAAATAGCTCTCGAGTTGACTAAGGAAGCGAAAGCTCAAGCAGTTAAAACTTTAGATGAAGTAGCTAGAAAAGAAGCTATAGAAAGATTGACTAAGCTCAGATCAAAGCTCCTTTCACTTAGGGCAGAGATCGATTAATTACTTCATCAAGTAATTCCCAACGTATTCCTCAATTCCATCCTCTAGTGAAGTGAATTCTTCACTATATCCTGCTGTACGCAACTTGCTTAGGTCAGCTTCGGTGAAATACTGGTAGTTTTCTCTTATATCCTCTGGTGTATCAACGAATTCAATTGAAGGATCAATCCCCATTGAATTGAACGTAGAGGTGACGAGGTCTATGAAAGTTCGGGCTTTGCCTGATCCCAAATTGTACAATCCGCTTGGCGTTGTGAGTCTATTTATCATCATATGGAAACAAACCTTACAAACGTCTTTTACATAGACAAAATCTCTGCTTTGTTCTCCGTCTTTAAAATTTGGGTTGTGAGATCTGAAAAGCTTCATAGTTCGTGTTTCGCTTACTTGTCTAAAAGTATGAAGAACAACAGATGCCATTCTTCCCTTATGGTTTTCGCCTGGTCCAAAGACGTTGAAGAATTTTAATCCAGCCCAAAAATATGGCTTTCTAACCTGCTCTAATGCCCACTTGTCAAAGTTGTTTTTTGAATCTCCATATGGGTTGAGGGGTTTAAGTTCCGAAACTATGTCATGAGAGTCGCTATAACCATGCGAACCATCACCATAAGTTGCTGCAGAGCTAGCGTAAACTAGAGCAAGTCCATATTCAACACACAGATTCCACACCTCTTTTGAGTAATCTAAATTGAGCTCGTTGAAAAGCTCTACACTCATTTCTGCAGTATCAGTTCTGGCTCCAAGGTGGAAGACAAACTGTACTTGATTTTCGTTTTCTCTAAGCCATTGCGGGAAGGCTTTTCTGTCGACACGTCTTGTGTGCTTGAGGTGAAAGTAGTTGGGGATTTGGGATTCGTTAGAAAAGTCATCTACAAGGACTAAATCATTGAAACCTTCAATATTTAACCTTTCTGCTAATTGACTCCCAATGAATCCTGCAGCTCCTGTAATGATAATCATAGAACTAGTTTATATATTTGTATAACATTATGAGAAAAAAAGTATACATAACACGAAGAGCACGTTTCAATGCTGCTCATAAATTATGGAATCCTGAATGGGATGACCAAAAAAATATTGAGATATTTGGAAAATGTGCAAATCATAACTGGCATGGACATAATTATGAACTACATGTTACAGTTAAAGGCTATCCAAATGAGGATACAGGATATTGCTTGGATATGAAAATTCTTTCAGACATAATAAAAGAATATATTGAAGAGCCTCTTGATCACAAAAATTTAAATATTGATGTTCCTTGGATGTATGGGAAACGGACGTCGACAGAAAATTTAATCATAGAAATATGGAATCAGCTTGAAAAGCCTTTAGCAAATTACGACTGTACACTCCATGCTATTCGATTGTATGAAACAGAAAATAATTATGTAGATTATTACGGAGGAGAATAAATTATGAAGTCAAACAAATCATATCCTAATTACGATTCAACCTACAAGCCCACGAAAAAGGACATTGAAAAATTCCCTGATCTACAAAATGGGCCGTCGTCACTTATTCAGGGTGCTAATGTTGAAATTCAACAGGTCGGTATACACAATTTTAAGCTTCCTTTAAAGTTTAAAACAAAGGATGGAAGCACAATCGACTTGGAGACAAAAGTAACCGGTACGGTGTCACTCGACGCTCACAAAAAAGGTATCAATATGTCGCGTATAATGCGTTCTTTCTATGAATTTAAAGATGATATTTTCGACTTTAATTTGCTGGAAAAAATTCTCCTTTCATACAAAGACAAATTATCTTCTTTTGATGCTAAAATTTTATTAAAGTTTTCATATCCAATTATCCAAACTTCCCTACGTTCTGATTTAGATGGATATCAGTATTATGATGTAAATATGTGTGCAGAACTCAACAAAAATGGTGATTTCAAAAAAATGTATCATTTTGATTTTGTTTATTCATCCGCTTGTCCGTGTTCATACGAACTAAGTGAATATGCCAGAAGTTCAAGAAATATTGCTGCAGTTCCTCATTCTCAAAGATCTGTTGCGAGAGTTTCAGTTGAATTCAATGAAAATTTACTAATTGAGGATTTACAAGAAATTTGTAAAAATTCTCTTCAAACAGAAACACAGGTCATGGTAAAGAGAGAGGATGAAATGGCATTTGCAGAACTAAATGGTTCGTATTTGAAATTTGTTGAGGATGCTGCTAGACTACTTTATGAAAAATTAATTGATGATCAAAGAATTATGGATTTTAGAATAATTTGTTCTCATCAGGAATCTTTACATTCACATGATGCGATATCTGTTTTGCTGGCACCAGAATCTGATTTTAGCTCTGATATTCCTCATGAATTTTGGTCTAGTATGATTCATGTTTCTTAATTTTAAAGATAAAAAACATGGAACTTCAAAATAAACCACCTAAAATTTTTGATAAGTCAGTTGGCATGCAATCAGAAGGCTCGACTTCGTTGTCCAAAAATTTTGTTGCAAACGTTTTTTCATGGATGGTTGTAGGCCTTCTTACGACTGCTGCTGTTGCTTGGTACGGTGCATCAACAGGCTTGTACCAAAGTTTAATGCTAAGTGGCGGAATTTTGCCATGGATCATTATGCTGTCTCCATTTGCATTTATACTTGCTATGAATTTTGGGCTTGAGAAATTTTCTGCGACGACATTGACCATGATGTTCATCGCCTTCTCAGCTTGTATGGGTCTGTCGTTGAGCTCTGTATTCCTTTTATACAGTATTGGTTCTGTATTCCAAGTTTTCATTGTAACAGCAGGAACATTTGGTGTGATGGCAATTGCAGGTTACACAACTTCAGTAGATTTAACTCGTTTGGGCTCTCTACTTTTCATGGGTCTAATTGGAATCATCCTAGCTTCAATCGTAAATTGGTTCATTGGATCAAGTACAATGGATCTAATTATTTCCATAATCGGTGTTCTAGTGTTCACTGGCTTAATTGCCTACGACACTCAGCGCATAAAGATGATAGGGATGAGCATTGACAACGAATCTAGTATGGCGTCTAAGGTTGCCATTTTAGCTGCAACATCAATTTACTTAGACTTCATCAACCTCTTTTTGTTTTTGTTGAGGTTGCTCGGAAGGAGAGATTAACCTCTACTCAACCATCACTCTCTGCGAGCTGGTGAATCCTCCCTCTAGCTCTAGGGTAACTACGTAAGCGCCTGAGCTTAATTGAGAAGCATCAAAGAATAGCTTTGATTCTCCTCGTGGAAGAATTCCATCATGAAGTATTCCAATAGTTGCGCCAAGCACGTTTCGCAAAACAACTCTCGCATTTGTTGATTGTACAAGTTGAACTGGAACACAAGTAATTGCAGCAGCTGGATTTGGATAGATAGAAGAGAAGCAACCTGGTTCACCTTCAACAACTCCTACCAGTAATGATTCGCCAATATTGAATTTCCACCATCCCTCTGGAGCTGGCATTGGCCTGTTACCAACCTTTCCTGATTCAGCCTCACCTTGTATGTAATAGTAAATAGTTGTCCCTGCATCGTGAGCGGGAATCTCAGCAGTAAAGTCCTCACCGTTACCATAGTCTGACATACTTACCTCTGTCCAAGGGCCGTCAGGACTTGTGGCATAAAAAAGTGTAGCTGTAGAAATTCCAGATCTGTGACTCAAATATCCTTCAACAGTATAAGGTTCAGTCGTATTTTCTGTGTCATCTAGAGGTAAGTGACTAATGATTAGCGGATCTTCAACTCCAACAGAGTGTGTGATACAGTGAATTGCACCACTTTGTGAAATAATATTATTATTACCAGAATCGCAATCGATTCCAACGATATTATATCCTGGTAAAGCGTTTTCCCAAATTCTCATAGCAGTTGTATCATATTGCTCATAATATGTTGGTAAAATCACGGTGTTGTTTACAAAAACTGCATTTGAATAGGTTCTGTAATAGCCATCAATCTCATTACCTAATTCAGGTTGGGAACCAGGGAAAGCACCACTTGTACTTGGCGGGCTTGGGATACGTATTACATCAAAAGGTGTACCCCATTTAGTATTAAAATTTGATAAAATGTAATCAATATTTGCATTGATTTGAGGGCCATCTGATAATCCATCCGGATATTCAGAAACAAGTAGGGTACTCTCATCAAGTAGTTTCATGTGCATATCTATGTGATGGATACCATCAAAAGGAAGTGTTTCCATTGTGACGAGAGTCTCGATGCCCATAAACTCTTCTAAAATGTTCTCAATTTCTACAACTGTATGATTAGGGAATGTCGTCCACCAATTTGTATCTCCATTATTCTCGTCAATAATTAATTCTGACTCAAAAGCAAGCCCAAACCCATCGCTCATATAATTTCCGCCAGTGTTCATCAAATCATTTGGTTCAGCTGTCGTGCTGTAAACATCAATCCCCATGTGTTGACCCAATTCATCAGGTATTACATCGTCATACGGTCTAGGTCTATTATACATCCAATCAACTAGAATTCTATCGTCATTCCATGACCCATAAACGGTATTTGCTCCGTAATCTCTAATCCAAATAGAATTCAAATCCACGTTAACAATCTCAACGTTTTCAAGCGAAACTGGTCCGCCACAGGAATTACCACTTAGGTAGTCTGAAGTAGAATTTGGAGTTTCAGTAAAGATGATAACCTTGCACTCACTCACAGCCGCCGCTGTAATTTGCTTTAGAATACATTCGAACCCTTCCCAAGCAATTGTAAGCGCTTCGATTTCTTCCCACTCCGCTGCAGCTCTCAGATTATCATAGTCAGGAGGTGTAGTAATCCCTCTTGTAATTTTTTGCTCAAACCCAATTCTTTCAATGTAGTCGCGTTCCTCTTGAGTAATTTGGTTTGGCCAGTTTTGGCCTGAAGCAATAGAAGCAAAAGCAAGGGTAATGGCTAGTGGAAAAATTCTATATTTCATTTCTTTTTGTTATAAGTGTGGCTCAATGTCAGAAGGATTCATCTTGTGATTTCCATCTACAAGTAGGGTTTCAAAATTAAGACCCAAAATACCAAATAAGGTTGCAGATGCATCGTGCGAATTTTGGGGATAGATGGGGTCATCCTTTCCTCGAATGCTAATCCATTTGCTAATTCTAGGATGGAATTCAGGATGCGATTCATCCCATTCTGGCGGTACAGTTCCCGAATGTAAAATTACCTTCGAAGCTGGGAAGCCTGCTGCTAGCCAACGAGCTGCTGTTGCTACACCTTGGGAAAAGCCCAAAACTATTACCTCAGCTCCCTCAGCCACCTTCAGCCCAGTCCACCATGTATTCAAATAGTTGATATGATCATTTATGTCAGTGAAACGCTCATCACGAGTCATCCATGAGGCGCCGACTCTTCCGTCGGTTCCCTTGATGTAAAAACGGCTGAGTCCCTCAGGGGCTAAAATGCATAAGTCGTCTTTGAGCAATGGCTTGAGGCCATCGAGCATATATGCGGGATGCTGTCCATAGCCGTGCAGTGCTATGAGAATTTTTGAAGATTCAGAAGGAGGGGAGCCGATATGAAACCAGCGAGTAGTTTTTTCAACCATCATTGTATGGCGGTTGATGTCAGGGGGAAGCGGGTATTTGAGTTTGGGATTCACTTTAGTAAACTACATTTATTGTAGTCGTTTCAAAAGAATCGCAGAATATTGAATCAATAGTGGTGACCTCGTTTTCTGGGTCGGTTTGGTCTATAAATAGGTATGGCATCCAAACATCTCCAGGTATTGTACAAGCCCAAGTTGAATCAATAGTTGCTCCATTAAACACCCTCCACTCAGCATCACAAGTGCTGTACTCTTCAAAAGTCTTAAGAAGTCGAACTCTCAATTTATCAGATACATATGCTGGTGGTACATTCATCACTTTGATTTCGAGATCAGCCCTGGGAGTAGTAATAACATTGTAATCGAATGTAACATCTGGAGTTAAATCTTCAGGGTTAATTTCGTTTACAATTGGAAACCAACCATCGTGTTCAACATTAATTCTGAAATAGATGGCTGACTTTCTCGGGAATTCTAGACTATAAAAGCCATATGCGTCAGTAGTGGTTGTTGCAGCAGTTTCGTAAAAACCATTAAACGACCCTGCTTCAATAATTTGTTGCTCGAATTCTATGTCAAATCCCACACATGGTGAACCGTCAACATTGCTTGTTACTAATCCTTGGACTTTGTATTTACTTGTGTCTTGATCTCTGCAACTACAGAAAAGGATGCAAAAAAGTGCTAGTATTTGAATGCGAGCCAGCATTAAACGATTTCAAGTTTTGCAAATTTCAGTAGGAGATGTTTTGTGCCTACTGCTGCAAATTTAATTGTTGCTTTGATGTTAGGCTCTGATCCCTCTAACGCCATTACTTTACCTAGCCCAAACTTTGCGTGCTTCACCTCAGCCCCTTCTTTCAATCCCTTTAATTCTGAGGGGCTTGCATTGCTGGGTTGAGTATTGAGATTGACCTTCTTAAGATTTCGGCTTGAAATTGACGGCTGGTATGCAGGTTTTGAAGCCCTTGTTTTCTTGGCTGGTTTTCTAGTAGTCGCTCCCCAGCCTCCTGGAGTAAACCCTCCTCCAGTTCCATATGCGGCCTTTGTTGCACCACCAACAGTCGGAGTGCTGATATACTGTTCATCAATCTCATCTATGAAGCGGCTGGGTTCCCCCATATGCATTTGCCCCCATTTGAAACGCATTTGGGCATAGCTAAGGGTGCATGTATTGCAAGCCCTTGTCAACGCTACGTAAAAAAGCCTGCGCTCCTCTTCCATATCAGCCCTTGAATCCATAGACCTTTGAGAAGGGAATAGGTTTTCCTCCATTCCCACAACGTATACATGTTTGAACTCAAGGCCTTTCGCGGCGTGAATTGTCATAAGACTCACCTTGTTATTATCGTCATCCTCTTGGTCTGCATCTGTGAGTAGCTCTATGTTTTCACTCAAGTAATCTCTAAGAGTTAGTAACCTATCGCTCTCTTCATTCTCATCACTAAATGAATGAATACCATTAAGGAGTTCTTGAACGTTTTCGTATCGCTCATTACCCTCATTGTAATTCCCCTCTTTTTGTTTGTCTGTGTATAATTGGTGGACTATGCCAGAGCGTTTTGCAATATGTAATGCCAAACTGTGAGCAGACTTTGTCTCCAGCTCTGTCATAAAACTCTGAATCATGATTGCAAAATCACTTACCTTCTTCCATGCAGCGTTTTTAATAGTTGCAGGTTGCTCACAAAAAGTAATAAGGTCAAAAACCCCAATGTTTTGTTCTCCTGCTGCTAGAAAAAGCCTGTCTAAAGTGGTAGCGCCAATCCCTCTTGCTGGATAATTGATGATTCTTCTTAGACTCTCATCATCGCGAGGATTAACTGTAAGCCTAAAGTATGCAATAAGGTCCTTTATCTCTTTGCGCTGATAAAAGCTAGTGCCTCCATACATGCGGTAAGGAATATTGAGCTTTCTGAGGCTTTCCTCGAAGGAACGTGATTGGGCATTTGTACGATATAGCACTGCAAAATCAAGAAACTCACACCCTGTAGATGTCCTAGTCTCAAAAATTTTATTTGCCACGAACATTCCTTCATTGTTGTCGCGATCAGCGCAGTGTAGTTGGATTTGGTCTCCTTCATGATTATCAGTCCAAACCTCCTTCTTGATTTGGTCTTTGTTAATAGCAATCACTGAGTTTGCAGCATTTACAATGACCTTGGTTGACCTGTAATTTTGCTCCAGTTTGTAAGTAACACTATCTGGATAATCTTTTCGGAAGTTCAAAATATTCTGGATGCTCGCGCCACGGAAACCATAAATAGACTGCGCATCATCACCAACAACGCAGACATTTTCATGCGCTGCAGCCAATTGTTTTATTATGAGGTATTGTGCGTAATTAGTATCCTGATACTCGTCTACTAAAATGTACTGGAACCTATGCTGATACTTTATAAGTAAATCAGGATAGTCTCTAAGAAGGACATTCATTTTAAACAGCAAGTCGTCAAAATCCATTGCCCCAGCGCGGAAACAACGATTTTCATACGCCTTAAAAATGGCTCCAATCTGCATTTTGCCACTTTGCCTGTCCTCAGCTTGAATTTCAAGATGGTTTAAATAGGTCTCTGCATCGATCAAATTATTTTTTGCTGCAGAGATGCGACTTGCCACAGTAGATGCCTTATACTCCTTATCATCGAGCTTCATGCCTTTTATGATGTCCTTGAGAAGGGATTTGGTATCTTGAGTATCGTAAATTGTGAAATTATTTGGATAATTCAGTCGATCTGCTTCAATCCTAAGAATCCTTGCGAAAATGCTGTGAAACGTGCCCATCATTAGGTTTCGGGCTTCTGTTTCTCCAACAAGACGGCCAATCCTACCCTTCATTTCCCTCGCTGCCTTGTTTGTAAATGTTAATGCCAAAATCTGAAAAGGATCGACTCCCTTACTCATTAAATTAGCTATCCTGTAGGTGAGAACTCTTGTCTTTCCACTACCCGCTCCAGCAATGACCATCATTGGTCCATTTATATGCTCCGCTGCCTCCCTCTGAGGGTCGTTTAAATCCTTTAAAAAATCCACGTGACGAATTTACGTTGTCCGTTTTCTACGAAGAAGTAAAATGGCGCTTTATCGAGTTAGCAGAAAAAACCTCCTAAGTATGTTGGAAATAAAAGAAAAGAATGTACTTTTGCACACCCAAATTAAAATTGGGAAAGACTTTTTATGCCCATTTGATAACGCTAACCGATAGGATGCCTACAATACAGCAGTTAATACGCAAGGGACGCTACACTAAGCCTGTAGCGAGCAAGTCCGCAGCTTTGGACTCATGCCCACAACGCCGTGGTGTATGTGTACGTGTGTACACTACCACTCCTAAGAAGCCTAATTCAGCTATGAGGAAAGTAGCCCGTGTTCGTCTAACAAACGGAAACGAGGTTAATGCTTATATCGGAGGAGAAGGACACAACCTACAAGAGCACAGTATCGTATTAGTACGTGGAGGTCGTGTTAAAGATCTTCCTGGTGTACGTTACCACATTGTTCGTGGTGCTTTGGACACAGCTGGTGTAGAGGGCAGATCTCAGCGTCGTTCTAAGTATGGAACTAAAAAAGCAAAGAAGAAGTAATAAAGAGTAACTATGAGAAGGAAAGTAGCAAAAAAGCATCCAATCCTACCAGATTCAAAGTTTGGTGACGTTCAGGTTTCTGTTTTCGTAAATAACTTGATGAAGGACGGAAAGAAGAGCACTGCATTTAAAATCTTCTACAATGCCATTGACAAGGTTTCTGAGAAAACTGGTGAAGATGGTCTTGAACTATTCAAAAAGGCGTTAGAAAATGTTACTCCAGGAGTTGAGGTCCGTAGCCGTCGTGTAGGTGGTGCTACATTCCAAATTCCGACACCTATCCGCGATAGCCGTAAGAACAGTCTTGCAATGAGCTGGCTTATTGGCTTCGCACGTAAACGCAATGAGAAGTCTATGGCAGACCGTCTCTCAGCTGAAATTATCGCTGCTTCTAAGGAGGAGGGTGCTGCTTTCAAGAAGAAAGAAGATACTCACCGTATGGCTGAAGCAAACAAAGCATTCTCTCACTTCCGTTTCTGATATACTATGGCAAAGCGCGATTTAAATCTTACTAGAAACATTGGTATTATGGCCCATGTTGACGCCGGTAAAACGACGACAACTGAGCGTATACTTTACTACACAGGTATCTCTCACAAAATTGGCGAGGTACACGATGGTGCTGCAACAATGGACTGGATGGAGCAAGAACAGGAGCGTGGTATTACTATCACATCTGCTGCAACTACTTGTTTCTGGAAATTCCAAGACATTGATCACCGTATTAACATTATTGACACTCCTGGTCACGTCGACTTTACTGTAGAGGTAGAGCGTTCACTACGTGTACTTGATGGAGCTGTAGGTCTTTTCTGTGCTGTATCAGGTGTTGAGCCACAGTCAGAGACTAACTGGAACCTTGCCGATAAGTACAACGTACCTCGTATCGGTTTCGTAAACAAGATGGACCGTTCTGGTGCTGACTTCTTTAACGTGGTAAATATGATTAAGGAAATGCTTGGTGCTAACCCAGTTCCACTTCAGGTGCCAATCGGTGCTGAGGACGACTTCCGTGGTGTAGTTGACCTTGTTACAAACAAAGCATATGTTTGGAATGAGGAGGATATGGGTATGACATGGCAAGAAATTGATATGCCAGAAGACCTCAAGGGTACTGTTGTGGAGTGGCGCGAAAAGTTATTCGAGTCAGTTGCTGAGCAGGATGAGACTCTTATGGAGAAGTACTTCGAGGATCCAGATAGCCTAACTGAGGATGAAATCCACAGTGCTATCCGTAAGGCGACTATCGCTATGGATATTACTCCACTTCTTTGTGGTTCAGCATTTAAGAACAAAGGTGTTCAGACAATGCTTGACGCTGTAATGCGTTACCTACCATCTCCATACGATGTTGGTTCTATTATCGGCACTGATCCTTATGATGATACTGTAGAAATTGAGCGAAAGCCAGATCCATCTGAGCCATTCTCAGGTCTTGCATTTAAAATTGCTACTGACCCATTCGTAGGTCGTCTTTGTTTCGTACGTGCTTACTCTGGAATGCTTCCAGCTGGTTCATACGTTCAAAACACTCGTTCTAATAAGAAGGAGCGTATATCACGTATCTTCCAGATGCACTCAAACAAGCAAAACCCAATCGATTGCCTAGAAGCAGGTGATATCGGTGCAGTTGTAGGATTTAAGGATATTCGTACAGGTGATACACTTTGTTCACAGGACGCTCAAATCGTTCTTGAATCAATGTCATTCCCTGATCCAGTAATCGGAATTGCTATCGAGCCAAAATCTCAAGCAGATATCGATAAGCTATCTAACGGACTATCTAAGCTTTCTGAAGAAGACCCAACATTTACTGTTAAGACTGATGAGGAGAGTGGCCAAACAATTATCTCAGGTATGGGAGAGCTTCACCTTGAAGTACTCATCGACCGTCTTAAGAGAGAGTTTGGTGTAGAGTGTAACCAAGGTCAACCACGTGTTGCATACAAGGAGGCAATCTTTGGATCTTTTGAGCACCGTGAGGTATACAAGAAGCAGAGTGGTGGTCGTGGTAAGTTTGCTGATATTATCGTTAATATCGGACCAGCTACTGATGCAGAGAAAGAAGGTCTTGAGTTCGTAAGCTCTGTTAAGGGTGGTAATGTTCCAAAGGAATTCATCCCAGCAGTAGAAAAAGGATTTAAGGTTGCAATGGAGAATGGTGTTCTTGCAGGCTTCCCAATGGACAGCATGCGTGTAGAACTCATGGATGGTTCATTCCACCCAGTTGACTCTGATGGACTATCATTCGAACAGGCAGCTAAGTTTGCATACCGTAACGCAGTTAAGAACTGTTCACCAAAGATTCTTGAGCCAATGATGGCACTAGAAGTCGTTACTCCTGAAGAAAGCATGGGTGATTGCATCGGTGACCTTAACAAGCGTCGTGCACTTATTGAAGGTACTGACGAGCGTTCTGGTAAGACAGTAATTAACGCTAAGGTGCCTCTTTCTGAAATGTTTGGTTACGTAACTGCCCTTAGAACACTTACTTCAGGTCGTGCGACATCAAGCATGTCTTTCAGCCACTACGCTGAAGCTCCAACAAATGTACAAGAACAAGTGATCGAAGAAGCTCAAGGATAATAACTAGGAAAATGACACAAAAGATTCGCATAAAACTCAAGTCGTACGACCATAATCTAGTGGATAAGTCGGCAGAGAAGATTGTCAAGACTGTAAAGACAACTGGTGCTGTTATAAGTGGTCCAATCCCACTTCCAACTCACAAGCGCATTTTCACAGTTCTTCGTTCACCTCACGTTAATTCAAAGTCTCGTGAGCAGTTCGAGCTAAGCAACTTTAAGCGTCTAATTGATATCTACAGCTCTTCTTCGAAGACTGTTGATGCTCTTATGCGTTTAGAGCTACCTAGTGGTGTAGAAGTAGAAATTAAAGTTTAATAAATAATTATGCCTGGATTAATAGGGAAAAAAGTAGGAATGACCAGCATCTACGGTGCCTCTGGGAAAAATATCCCATGCACGGTGTTAGAAGTAGGTCCTTGCGTAGTAACGCAAGTACGTACCCTAGAGAAGGACGGCTATACAGCTGTTCAACTCGGCTTTGGGGAGCGTTCTGAAAAGAACATTTCTAAAGCAATGCTCGGTCACTTCAAAAGAGCTGGAGTGTCGCCCAAGCGTCACCTAGTTGAATTTAAAAGTTTCAACGATGAGCTCCAATCTGGAGATACTCTAAAAGTTGAAGATGTATTTAATGAAGGAGAATACGTAAGTGTAATCGGTACCTCAAAAGGTAAAGGTTTCCAAGGTGTTGTAAAGCGCCACGGTTTCGCTGGTGTTGGGCAAGCAACACACGGTCAACACAACCGTCTTCGTGCTCCTGGTTCAATCGGTGCTGCATCGTACCCTGCACGCGTATTCAAAGGAATGCGCATGGCAGGTCAGATGGGTAACTCAAGAGTTACTATTGAGAATCTTGAAGTACTTAAGGTTCTTCCTGAAGAAGGAATCTTAGTAGTTAAGGGCGCTGTTCCAGGTCACAAAGGTTCTACTGTAGTAATCCGTAAACCTCAAGCATAATGAAACTCGACGTATATACAAGTAAAGGCTCTAAGTCTAAGAAAAGCACTGAGCTTAACGACGCGGTTTTTGGTATTGAGCCAAACGATCACGCTATCTATCTAGATGTTAAGCGCTATCTAGCTGCTCAACGTCAAGGAACTCATGATACATTACACCGTGGACTAGTTTCTGGTTCTACTCGTAAGATTAAGAAGCAGAAAGGTACTGGTTCTGCACGTGCAGGATCTATAAAAAATCCCCTTTTCCGTGGTGGTGGTAGAACTTTTGGTCCAGAGCCAAGAGATTATTCTATCAATCTTAACGCAAAGCTTAGAAAGCTTGCTCGTTGTAGCGCACTTAGCTATAAGGCTCAAGCTGAAGGTATCATGGTAGTTGATAGCATCAAAATGGATGCTCCAAAGACTAAGGATTTCTTAACTATTCTTGCTAACCTCAAGCTAGACGATAAGAAAACTCTTACTGTTCTTCCTTCCAAGGACGACAATGTTTACCGTAGCTGTAAGAATCTTCCAAAGCATCGTGTAATGGTTGCTTCTGATTTAAGCACTTACGATATTATGAATTGCACGAACCTTGTCTTCGTGGACAATGCCCACGAAGTTGTTGAGGGCTTGCTAAAGTGATATAGTTATGAAAGAGATTCTTATCAAGCCACTCATTACTGAAAAAATGTCTGCTGATACTGAGCGTAACAATAGCTACGGCTTTGTTGTTGCTTTAGGAGCAAACAAGATCGAGATTAAAAAGGCGATCGAAAATGAATATAACGTTACTGTTGAATCTGTTCGAACACTACGTGTTGACGGAAAAGCCAAGCAACGTTACACTAAAACCGGGATGGTCAAAGGCCGCACTAATTCTTACAAGAAGGCATTGGTTAGCTTAGCTAAGGGCGAGGTCATCGATTTTTACGATAATATCTAAAATATGGCTATACGTAAATTCAACCCTATTACGCCAGGTATGCGGCATAGAGAGCTCTCAAACTTTGAGGAGCTTACTACTGACAAGCCGCATAAGCCACTACTTGAGCCTATTAAGAAGTCAGGTGGTCGTAACTCAGCTGGTAAGATGACTATGCGTTACCGTGGAGGTGGCCATAAGCGTCGTTACAGAATTATCGACTTTAAGCGCGATAAGCACATGGAGGCTACAGTTCTTACTGTAGAATACGATCCAAACAGAACTTGCCGCATCTGTCTTGTTGAATATAAGGACGGAGAAAAGCGTTACATCATCGCTCCTGCAGGACTTACTCCTGGAATGAAGATTAACTCTGGTAAGGGAGCAAAACCTGAAGTTGGTAATGCATTGTATTTAAGTGATATTCCACTAGGTACAATAATTCACAATATTGAATTACACCCTGGTCGTGGTGCTTGTATGGCTCGTTCTGCAGGAACGTATGCTCAACTAGCTGCACGTGAAGGTAAGTACGCAATTATTAAGCTACCAAGCGGTGAGACTCGAATGGTTCTTACTACTTGTTTAGCAGTAATTGGTTCTGTAGGTAATTCAGAGCACAACCTTCAGGTTAGCGGTAAAGCTGGTCGTTCACGTTGGTTGGGTCGTCGTCCACGTGTACGTGGTGTTGTGATGAACCCAGTTGATCACCCAATGGGTGGTGGTGAAGGAAGAGCGTCAGGTGGACACCCACGTTCACGTAACGGTATTCCAGCTAAGGGTTACAAGACTCGTAACCCTCGCAACAAGTCTAATAAGTTTATCATTGAACGCAGGAAGAAATAAGATATGGCACGTTCGTTAAAGAAACCACCATTTGTCCACTATAAGCTGGCACAACGCGTAGAAGCGATGCAAGCTTCTGGAAAGAAATCTGTGATTAAAACATGGTCTAGAGCAAGTACAATAACTCCAGAATTCGTTGGATTAACGATTGCCGTTCACAACGGCCGTCAGTTCATTCCTGTATTCGTAACTGAGAACATGGTGGGACACAAGCTTGGAGAATTTTCTCCAACTCGTACTTTCCGTGGTCACGCAGATAAAAAGGACAAGAAGCGTTAAGCTCGTAAACATTAAGAACTATGGGATTACGTAAAAGAATAAAAGCTGAGGAACGCAAAGAAGCAATGAAATCTGTTGCTATTGCTAAACTCAACAATTGCCCAACCTCGCCTCGTAAGATGCGCTTGGTTGCTGATACTGTACGCGGAAAAGATGTTTTCGAAGCACTCAACATTTTGCGCTTCTCAGCGCAGGATGCTTCAATCCGCTTAGAAAAGCTCCTTAGGTCTGCAATTGCAAACTGGGAAGCTAAAAATGCTGGAAAGAGTCCTGAAGATGCTGAACTAAAAGTTCGCGAAATTTCAGTAGACTCTGCTAGAATGCTTAAGCGTATTCAGCCAGCTCCTCAAGGTAGAGCGCACCGCATTCGCAAGCGTTCTAATCACGTTACAATAATTGTAGATAGCGCTAAGAACTAACATGGGACAGAAAACACACCCAATAGGAAATAGATTAGGAATCATCCGTGGATGGGATTCTAATTGGTATGGCGGAAACGACTATGGCTCTAAGCTTGTAGAAGACGTTAAGATCCGTGAATACATACAAGCGCGTTTGCGCAAGGCAAGCGTTGCAAATGTTATTATTGAGCGCTCACTAAAGCTCGTAACTGTAACTATCAAATCTGCTCGACCAGGTGTTATCATCGGTAAGGGAGGATCTGAGGTTGATAAGCTACGTGAGGAGCTTAAGAAGCTTACTAACAAGGATGTTCAAATCAATATCTTTGAAATTAAACGTCCAGAATTAGATGCTCGCCTTGTTGCTGACAG
>Ga0160422_10000085_pt1 | contig 50008 bp, 40 predicted proteins | sample Fk160mmetaG_FD_108192 | JGI IMG/M metagenome (GOLD analysis project Ga0160422, IMG submission 108192) | Marine microbial communities from the Central Pacific Ocean - Fk160115 60m metaG | ecosystem: Environmental > Aquatic > Marine > Oceanic > Photic zone | place: The Central Pacific Ocean... | reverse complement strand
GGAATTGTCCGTATGGATGATCACGGGTGACGGGGACGGACTTTCCATCGGAGCCAATCACCTGCTTCACTTGCTCAGGCGCAACCTGGACATCAACGTTCTTCTCTTCAACAACCGTATCTATGGCCTCACCAAGGGGCAGTACAGCCCCACTTCGGAAGTTGGGAAGAAAACCAAGAGTACTCCGCTGGGGTCCCTAGACCACCCCATAAATCCTCTTCTCTTCGCTCTCGGTTCCGAGGCCACCTTCGTGGCTCGCACCCTGGACACCGACATGAAGCACATGATTCATACCTTCAAGGCGGCCCAAGCACATAAGGGTACTTCCTTCATCGAGGTCTTTCAGAACTGTGTGATTTTTAACGACAAGACCTTTGATTCCGTCACTGCCCGCACCGTAAAGGGAGACCAGCTTCTCGTTCTTGAGGAAGGACAACCCTTGATCTTCGGTTCGGACCGCGACAAGGGGATCAGGTTGAATGGTTTGGACCCCGAGATCGTTACCCTGGGTGACGACGTCAAGGAGGAGGATTTGCTCGTCCATCAACCGAGCAGCCCTAATTCGGCCTATGCCGGCATCCTCGCCCAGATGACTTATCCCGCCTTTCCCACGCCTGTGGGGATTCTCAGGCAACTCGATGGACGCGAGACCTACGAGGACGCCCTTTGCCAGCAAATTGAGATGGCTCGGTCAAACGCAGGCGACAATCTTCAGGAATTGCTCACGGGCAAGAATTCATGGGTGGTCGAAGGGTAGCCCGATCACTTCCTTCCTTATTGACTTAGCCACCGAATTAGCAGAGAAAAAATTACATGGAATTTATCGACAACCCAAGTTTCGGACACAAGAAGTTCAAGTTGCCGGTCGTTTGGGTTCCGGTGGTCATGTTCCTAGTCCTTTTGCTTGGAATCTGGGTTTCAAAGCTCTATGTGGACAGTGTTCTGTATTCGGATCATAGCGAAAGCCACTGATCTGGACGTTACTTGTCTCTACTGCCCTTTTGACTCCGGTCTGCGCACGGGGTTTCCCTTTTGCCAAAGACCTTGGTAGGTAATGATTCCCGTCGGGGAAAACAAGGTGCCGAAGCCCTCTTCCAGCCCATTTTGAAAGGATCCCTGATAGATGTGACCGTCCGGTGACTTTCTTTCGCCAAATCCGTGGGGAAGGCCGTTCTCAACTTGTCCACGGTAAGAATCGCCGTTGGAAAGCCTAAGGGTGTTCTTTTGCCTTATGGATCTAGGGGGAGGAGGTGAGGTAGGGGTTTCACGGATGGTCTTTCGAAGATCGGCGGCCATTTGCTCTGCCTGTTCCCTTTCCGTGGCCCTGAGTTTAGGCCAAGCGCTCTCGAGACGCTTCTTGGCCAACGATTCGGACTTTTCCCAAGCCAAGAGCAGCCAACCGATGCGCTCGATCTTTTCTTCCTTTGCAAGCAGGCAATCGGAGAGACCGATCATGGAGAGGCTATCTCCCATTCTCGATCCCTCGGCAAACCATTTACGCGCCAGGATTTTGCTTTTGGCCGTGCCTCTCCCCTCCAGATGGGCATAACCTACGAAGCGGGTGGCTATCGGGACCCCTTGACCCGCTGCCATGCTCATCCAGTAAAAGGCTTCCTTTTCATCTTTAAGCGGGTCTTTGGAGTACGCGAATCCAAGCCTGACTTGGGCATGGGAATCCCCCTGGAGAGCTAATAATTTCAATTGCGTTACGGAATCCCCGTAAAGCCCCAAGCACTGCCCTGCGAGGAAAAAACAGACGATGCATCCAAGTGAATTTGGGAGAAATCTAATCAATGTCTCGGTTCCTTCTCTCGTTCGTGGGGTGGTGCCGAGGGCGAGACTCGAACTCGCACGTCCTTGCGGACACTAGAACCTGAATCTAGCGCGTCTACCAATTCCGCCACCCCGGCCGAGGGTAAGGAGCAAAAAAACGCGAAACAGGGCATCGGGTCGAGAAAAATCTTATCGAGAGGCGAAAGGACGAGGGATGGGCCTCTGCCTTTTCCCATTGGGCTGACGAGCAAGATAAGTATCGTTTTGAGGGGAGTCTTCCGGCTCAACCAGGTCCTGGGGATCAAATGCGTGGGAAATGCGCCGAGCGGAGGGGGAAAGGATCCTCTCCAGGGGAGGGGCCTTCTTTTTGCCCAGTACGTAGGTTTCGAGGGGATAACGCATCGATTCGAACCGTTCCTTGCATTTGGCGATCTCGGACGCGTTGTCGTTTTCCCGGTGGGTGAAGCAAAGAGCGTCCGCAAAATGAGCCGCTCCGTCGATCCATTCCGTGATGGAGGAGTCGGCCTGGACGAGCAGCCTGGAATTTAGAAAGACGATGATCCTGCCCAGTTCGAGCTCCGTTTCGCTTGAAAGGAGGGACAGGGAGGCTTCGAACTGGTCGGCGAGATCGAAGTTGTTGGAAAAAAAAAGGAAGAACTCGGCAGGCGAAGCCGGTTCACTGCCTGAAAACCGGAACTCTTCTTCCTCCCAGCGCCAGCAAGAGTGGGGTATAGTCTGGTCCTTGAGTTCCTCGGGCAGCAGGAAATGGGATCCCGCTTGCGGGCTCTCGGGGGTGTTGGCATGGGAGAGAATCGATCTTCTCCCGGAATCAGGAGTTCCGAGGATTAGGTGCAGGGTACCCTTCATCTATTGCTGAAAGGGAAAGGACCTGCACTGGGCATGATGCCTCATGCGGTGTTCGAGCAAGACGAGAGCGGCCATTGCCTCGACGATTGGAACCGCCCGGGGCAGTACGCAGGGATCATGACGGCCCCGCCCGATCAACTCGGCGTCTTGTCCTTGCTTGTCGACGGTATCCTGGGGTTTGAGAATGGTTGCGGTGGGCTTGAACCCGACCCTAAAGTAGAGTTCCTCGCCATTCGAAATGCCGCCTTGGACGCCTCCGGACAGATTGGATTTGGTACGGACTTGCCCATCCCTGTTCTCAAACGGGTCGTTATGCTCCGAACCCTTGAGGAAAGTACCCTCGAAGCCACTGCCTACCTCGAAGCCCTTGGTTGCCGGAAGGGAGAGCATGGCTTTGGCCAAGTCCGCTTCCAATCTATCGAAAACGGGTGATCCCCAGCCGATTGGCAAACCGTTGACTCGGCAGAGAATCGCTCCGCCTACGGAGTCTCCGCTGTTCCTGGCTTCCAGGACCAGTGCTTCCATCTTGGCGGCGGTTTCGGGATGCGGGCACCGGGTAGGGGATGACTCGATGGCATCCAAGCTGGGGATTTCCTCGAGCAGGGGGGCGCGGAGGTCATGGATTCTCTCCACGTAGGTAGTAATCGTCACTTTGTCGAAGGAGAGGATTTTCTGGGCGATGGCGGCGGCGGCAACCCTTGCGATCGTCTCGCGGGCGGAAGAACGCCCGCCTCCCTCATGGTTCCTGTGCCCATATTTGGTCTGGTAGGTGAAGTCGGCGTGGGAGGGGCGAAACTTCGTTTTCATTTCATCATAGGCCTCGGGCCGGGCATCCTTGTTGCGGACCAGCATGGCGATCGGGGTTCCCATGGTCAGTCCCTCGAAGACTCCCGAGAGAATTTCAATTTGGTCCTCCTCGTCCCGAGGCGTCGTGATCTTGCTCTGGCCTGGCCTTCTTCTGTCGAGGAAAGGTTGGATATCCCCCACGTCGAGGGGCAAGCGGGGGGGGCATCCGTCAATCACGACGCCAATCCCCCCGCCATGGCTTTCCCCCCATGACGAGATTCTAAAAAGATTGCCGAATGAATTACCCATCCGGTTCAGTCAATTTAACGAGGCCGAAAACGCAAAACTAAAAGAAACGCCGTGTTCCGGAAACTACCGGGCCAATCGAAAAAGGTTGCCCCTTGATGAAGTATTGGAGATCATATGGGCTTAAGGTCGGGTCCCATGCGACGACGATTGGATGAACCCCGTCAGGTCCGGAAGGAAGCAGCGGTAATCGCAATAATCGTGTGCTGTGGGGTGCCTGGCCTTTTTTTGTGGGGAATTTGCACGAGATCTTTTCTTTCGCTTGCCTGAACCGAGGAAGAAGATCAATAAGGAAGGATGTCCGATCAAACCTATCAGGTGATTGCCCGTCGCTGGAGGCCCAAGCAATTCTCCGAGTTAGTCGGCCAGGATCACGTCGTCCGGACGTTGGGGAATGCCATCGAGATGAACAGGATTGCCCACGCTTACCTTTTCGTCGGTCCCCGGGGCACGGGCAAGACGACTTCGGCACGCCTTTTCGCCAAGTCCCTGAACTGGGAGGAGGGCCCTTCCCTCGAGGTTCCTCCCGATTCCGAGATTGGGAACGCGATCATGGAGGGCAGGTGCCTGGACGTCATCGAGATAGACGGGGCCTCCAACAACTCGGTCGAGCAGGTGAGGGACTTGAGGGACGAATGCCAGTACGCACCTGCCCAGTGCCGTTACAAGATCTACGTTATCGATGAGGTTCACATGCTTAGCCAGCAGGCGTTCAACGCACTCCTCAAAACCTTGGAGGAACCTCCTCCCCACGTTAAGTTCGTCTTTGCCACGACCGAATCGCACAAAGTTTTGCCCACCATTGTCTCGAGGTGCCAAAGGTTCGAGTTTCGCTCCATCGCGACTCCCTTGATCGTGGATAAGCTGAAGGAAATTTGTCAGGCCGAGAAGATTGAGGCAGAGGCAGAGGCCCTGGAGGTCGTCGGTCGCATGGCCATGGGCGGCATGCGGGATGCCCAGAGCATTCTCGACCAAATGATCTCCTTTTGTGGCAAGTCCATAGGGCAGGCCGACGTTCTGGAGGTCTACGGTTTGGCCTCGAGGCAAAAAATCGAGTTCTTGGCCCAATTGGTGGCGGGTGCGGACTTCGATGGAATCATCGGGACGACGGACGAATTTTCCAAGCATGGGATTGACTTCTACCGGGCCTTGGTTGATTTGTCCGAAGTTTTTCGTGAACTCCTTCTCAAGGCCTTGGGTTCCAAGGATGAGGCCGCTCTTAGCCCCGAGCAATGCGTTCGGGTAATGGATGCCCTCAGGGATGGAGAAGATATGGTCAAGATGGGGCTATCGGAAAAGACGAATTTCGAGGTAACCCTTTTTCGCGCAGTCGAGGCGGGGCGGACGCGTTCCATCGACCAAGTGATCAGGCGCATCTCGGGCATGATCCCGGGAGAGGTTAAAAAAAAAAGAGCTGAGCCGCTCCCATCCTCCAGGGCCCAAGAACTAGGAAATTCCAGTAGCGTCGCATCGGTTCCACCTTGCGAACCCGAAGATGTTGTCTTGGAGGAGCCTCTCGATGAGGTCGAAAACGTTCCCCTGCCCGAAAACTCCGAGTCCGATCTTCAGCCGGAAGAAACAGAGGAAGAAGCGGTGAAAACGGACGATGATAAGCCCGACTCTCAGCCCGCTCATGCCCCGGAGGTTCGTCAAATCAAGGACGAAGAACTTATCAAGCAAAGAATCTCCGAGCTCCCTTCTGGGATAAGGGGCATCATGGAAGAGAAATTCAAGGGAGATTTCGTCTCCATAGAGAAAATCGACGAGACTAAGTTGCTTTGAGGGCAATGGGTTTTCCCAAGCGCCTTACTCTTTTCCCGTCTCGAGTATTCTTCCCACTTCGTTCGCACGGATCCAGCCGCGCTTTCTGCCGTTCGAGCTGCGCGCGAGATACCACTTCCGCCCGTCGGGGCTTAGGTGAGCTCTCGCCGTTCCCTTATCATCCAGGTCGAGGAAAAGGCTTTCGCCGGGAATGACGGAGGTGTTGGCCGAGCTCGTGCTTCCGGCAAACCTCCTAAGGCTGATTGCCTTGCTCCTGTTTGCATCCGATGGGCCGGGGATACGTCCCAAGACGATGACTTCCCTACCGACCAAATCATGTTTTTCCTTGGCCTTGATGACTCCAAAGGAACAAAACCCGAGAATCCCCAGCCAAAGGCAAAGAAAAATGGACGTTCGAACTTTGTCCATGCGGAAAAAGAAAAAGGCACTCAACAGAAGCAGACCCGACCAAAAGCAAACACCGAGGGCAGCGGTCCAGAGGTCGAGGGTTGAGGCCTTGAAAGAGACGAAAGGCTTGTCCGTATCGCCGGACCGGACCTGGGCAATTTCGAGGGCGAAGGACAAGTTTGCGGAAAAATCGTCATGATCAGGATCAAGGATCAGGGCCTTGCGGTAGTTAAGAATCGACCGACCGAATTGTTCCTTCTTGAAATAGAGGTTGGCCAAGTTTCCGTGCAGGTTGGCCGAATGAGCGACTTGAGCGGAACCCTCGTAGGCTTCAATGGCCGAGTCGAGATCCCCCGAAGCCTCGGCTCTAACGGCATCATAGAAAAGGCGATTTTGGGAATCAGCGAAGAGCGCGCACGCGTTCGCGCCGAAGGCGTAAAGGAGAATGCCGAAGGCGAAGGACCTCATCACTTGAGTTTCTTGAGCAAGCCGTGGCTTGTCCGGTAGAGGGATTCGAGGGGTTGCCTGGCGAGCTCGTTGCCCGCGAATTCCTGATCGTCACAGCTTCTCAGGAGCTCCCGGGCTTCCTGGATGATTTCCTCGGGGTTGTTTCCGAGCCGCAAGAGAGAAAGGATTTCCTCACTGGAAAGCGAGGAAGGGTTGGGGTGTTTTCTGAGGCTGGCGATGCGCAGGCGGAGAAGATCGCGAAAAGCCCGCAGGAGGGCGGGAGCATCCTTGAACCCCACCGAATCCTTCATTTGCCGCAGGAGAGCGTTTTCCTTCTGCCGTTGTTTTTCGATCCCTGCGGTCTTGCGCCTGAAACCGAGCAACGACAAGGAGCAGAAGCCAACCAAGGGAATGAGCTGAAGAAGCCAAAAGTTGGTGTTCTCGAGCAGGGTCTTGCGTTGAAGGGCGGGAAACCATTCACCCGGGTCGCTTTCGGTCTGGAAGAGATCAACCGTAGGTACGGCGTCTTCATTGCTCACCTCGCCTTCGACGACCGGCTGGGGGTTGGCCGAGTTCCAGTTTTCCCCGGGGTCCACGCGCAGAGGGTGGGCGGAGGTCCGGGTGGAAAGAAACCTTTCCTCCAGGGGATCGAAATAGGAGAACTTAATGGCGGGAATTTCGACCAATCCGGCGCTGAGGGGAGTAAGAATATACTCGAAACTCTGCTTGCCCTCATGCTTGGTAAGCTGATTGCCTTCGAAGGAGAAGGCAGGCGGGCCGACTTTTAATTGTTTGTCGGAGCTTATCTGCGGTGCGGGAATGGCGGAGAAGTTTCCCGTGCCGGAAAGCTCGAAGGTGAGCCGCACCGGATCACCGAGGGAGACCCGATCGACGTCTATGCTGGAAAGGGAGGTGAAGGACCCAATCGCTCCCTGGAAGCCCGCGGGCCTTCCCTTCATGGGCAGTGCTCGGACCTCAATGGTTTGTTTTGGGCCCAATATTTCGAGAGACTCTTCCCGCCCGAAGCCAAAGAAGGGATCGTTGAAGAAAGGGCTGTTGAACGGTGAATTCCTCGGGTTGTTTGCCCGGATCCGAATGGAGGTCTTGAAACTCAAATCGTGATCACCGGCCATGGCCGCGGTCAGGCCGATGGGCCATGAGAATACGGTGTAGGACTTGCCGTTCCTGCGGACGTTCCTTTTCTCATTGGGTTGTCGCAGTTCGGTCATTGAGAAGGAGTCCCCAATTTTTACCGGGGCTTGCTCGATGCGGGTGACGGGAAGGCGGTCCCAGAGAAAGAGACTGATGGTCGCGAAGATGGTTTCTCCTTCGAAAAGGAAGGGTCTCGGGGCGTCGAACTCGATAAAAGCGGCCTGCTTGAGATCTTCGCGCTGCTGTTTTTCCCTTTCCAGGCGGATCAAGTCCTGCTGGCTAGGGGCAAGGACCTGCAGGGATGCCTCCGGAACCCGGAGGGTTTTCGAGCCGACCTTAAGATCCCAGGAGGGGAGAATGAAAGTTCCCTGCTTGAGCGGCTTGACCTGAAAACTCATCTCCATTTTCACGGATGGAGTGCCGTTCCTGAAGCTGGCCGTGCGAAACACCTGGGGGTTGTTCGATATGGTAAGTCCGGGAATCGAGGGAATGGCTCCCTGAGGGGTTTCCTGAGTTCCGAACAACACGACTTTGTAGGTGGTGCCGTTGCTTACGGTGATGCTTGGTGGAGAGAAAGACGCTTCGGCTCGCATGGCTTGATTCTGGGCCATGAGCCCGGAGTGGAGGGAAAGGGCAAGGGAAGTCCACGCCGTAAGAAACAGACAGGCTCTAACGGTTAGCGGGAAGGGCAGGCTTGATCGGAGAGGTTTCTTGAACATTTTAGTAGTCCCTTCCAGCCGGTCTGGAACCGATCATGCGGATCTCTTGTTCGAGGGGTTCGCTCTTTGATTCCATTTCCTGTAACAACCTCTCGTAAAGAGCGTTGACTTCCTGAGGCAGGGGTTCGGCTCCATCGCCTTCTTCTTTTGAATCCTCGTTCTTAGAGGAAGGGTCGTTGGCTTGGCTCTGCTCTTCCTGTGGCTCGGGCGAGCCATCCTGTTGCTGTTCCGGTTCCTTGAGCCCGAAATCGAGGTTCTCGGAAGAGGATTCGAAGTCAACCCAAGCCAAGTAGGCCTTCCGTTGCTCGATGGGAAAGGTCACGTTGGCGTCGGGGTTGTCCGGCTTGACGGAGAGGGAATATTGTCCCGGTGCAACGACGTGGGCAAAAGAGCCGTCTTGCCGTGGCTTGAAGGAAGTCTCGTTTTCGTCGAATTGAAAATTCCCGTTTTGATCGAGGAAAAGCATGGCCTGGGAAGATCCCTTCTCAGATTCTTGGCGGGCTCCATCGGCGTTGGCGTCGTTCCATACGCTGCCTCGCAGCACCGGGGCGGCCCTGTAGGGGAGCGGAAGGTCGATCTTTCCTGCCCGCTCCACCAAAAGGTAATGATTTTTGACCAGAGACGGGTTTTCGGGAGGGGGCGGTGGAGCGAAAATTGGCATCATCGCCTCTCCGCGACTTTGGTTGGAGTCAATAAGCTTTGATCCGAGACGAATTTCGACGGGGTATTCCCGGGAAATCCACTCAAAGGCGAAACGTCCTTTCTCGTCGGTTTTGACCATAGGCTCCGAAGTCTCGTTTCGTTCGCCGTTTCCGTCTCGGTCCCAGTAAACGAATCCCGGTAGGCCGGGCTCGCCCTTCTGGATTGTTCCGTCCCCGTTCCTGTCTCGCCAAATTCTGCCGGAGATGAGGCAAAGCATGGCTTTGATCCTTTCCTCCAGTTGATTCTTGAGAGATTCAAGATTCCGGCCCGCCTTGGCGTTCCCGTCAAGAAGGGCCGCAGACTCATAGCTTTGCAGGGCCAACTCCCATGCCTTTCTGGCCTCGACGACGTTCCTCTGATCTAGCCATTGGTTGGCCCGTAGATAGGATATGTTCCCAAGAGCGTTCAGGCAGGTGGACTGGAGCTTTGGGTTGTCGATGGAGGCGTCCAGGGCCTGATTGAGCGTGGCAGCGGCTTTATCGAGGGCACCTGCCTCGAGATGGGCGATACCTGCGTTCAAGAGCAACCTGGGGTCCGGGTCAGTCTCGCCGGAAGCATTGATTTCCGCCATATAGAGCCTAGCGGCGCTTTCGGGGTCTCCCGATTCCATCGCCTCTTCCGCTCGCTTGACGTTGTCTTGCTTGAGGCAGCCGGAGAAAAAGAGGACGAGGAGGACGATGCTTGTCCGTCCGGCATTTGCCAAGGTTCTTTTTCCCGAATAGGTAAGCATTTCGACGAGTAGAAAAATAAGGGCTATTATGACGAAAGGCTGGTAGCGATCAATGGGTAACTCGGTCGACCACTGCTCACGCTTTTTTTGGTGTCCGACGGCCTGGAGATGTTCCAGGACTCTTGCCAGTCCTTCACCCGTTGGACCCAAGGAATAATAACGTCCACCCGTGGTCTCGGCAATGTCGCGCAGAGATTTTTCATCCATCTGGCTGATGACGGTCTTTCCTTCGGGGTTTTTGAGGAAGTTTTGGGCGGGTTGTCCAAGCGGATCCATCGGAATTCTGGCTCCGTCGGGAGACCCGATGCCGATTGTAAAGATGCGGATGCCCTCCTCTTTGGCCTGCTTTGCCCGCTTAAGGCCTTGCCCCTCCAGGTCCTCTCCGTCGGAGAGGAGGATCAGGAAACGGTCCCGGTCTTGGCTGGAGAAGGATCGAGAGGCTTCCTCGATGGGGGCGGCGAGATTGGTTCCCTGAGCCTTGATAATCCCCACCTCAAGGTCCTTCAGGGTTTTCGAGAATGCCTGGTGGTCGAGGGTAAGGGGGCATTGCAGGAAGGCGGTCCCTGAGAATGCAACCAGGCCAAGTCGGTCGCCCCGCACGCGGTCAAGGAGGTTGTTGATGCCGAGCTTTACCCTCTCCAGCCTGTTGGGGCGGACGTCCCTGGCGAGCATGCTCTTGGATACGTCAAGGGCAATGAGGACGTCGATCCCCGTCGGATTCATCTTTTTTTGGAGGGTTCCCCACTGAGGCCGAGCCAAGGCGGCGAAGAGAAGAAGCACGGAAATTACGATCAAGCCGGCCTTGAAATACTGCAGGCCGGGTGACCAGGAAGGAATGAGCTTTGAAATGAGTTTCCCGGATATAAGGGTACGGATTCTTCTTGAGCGAACCTTCTGGGATTGCCAGTACAAAACAATCAAGCCGAAGGCTGTTGCGAGCCCTGCATAGAGAATCATGGGATCAACGAAGAACTTCACGGAATTTTAAGGTAAAGGGTTCTGGAAAGGATGACCTGAAGGAGGAGAAACCCGATTCCCAAGGCGAGGGGGAATGGGAACAACTCCTCGAATACCGCGTTCACACTGAGTTCGATCTCGGATTTCTCCAACCTGTCTATTTCCTCGTAAATCGAGGAAAGGGCTTTCTTGTCGCGAGCCTCGAAATAGCGGGCATTAGTCGAAGAAGCGATCTTGCCGAGAATTTCCTTGTCCACGGGGTAGTTCGCGACCTGTACGACCGGATTTCCATTGGGATAACGCATGACGTCGCGGGTAGACGGGTCGAAAAGATAGGTTTTGGTGCGGGCATTGGTGCCAATGGCAATGGTATAGATCCTGATCTCGTCCTTTTTGGCTCCTTCCGCATAAATCAGGGGACTGTGAGGAGGAGGAGGCTCGTCCTTGCCGTCAGTGAGCAGGATCAGAACCTTTGATTTTGATTCCAGGGAACGCAGCCGGTTGATGCCCTCGGCGAGGGCCGACCCAATGTTCGTTCCCGTCTGGTGGGTGAGGCCGACCCTCAGTCGGTCCAGGTTCCTTTCCAAGTGCTCCTTGTCCAGGGTGAGGGCGCTTACGAGGTAGGGATTGACCGAAAACGCGACCAGGCCGATCCGATCGTGCCTTCTTTTCCGGATGAAGTCACCAAGCACCTCCTTGACCACGTCCAGGCGGGTGATCTCAGGTTCATTCGCCTCACTCATGTCAAGAGCCAGCATGGAGGCGGATAGGTCGACTGCGAGGACGATGTCGACGCCGCTTGAAACGATGGTTTCGGTACTGCGGTCATAGCGGGGCCGGGCAATGGCAACCACAAGGAAGACGATGGACGAGTACCTCAGGAGGACGGGAATCCATCTCTTGGTTCTCACCCTGCCTCTTCCTGCCTGCTTGATGGTGGCCAAGGTTGGGAACTTGAGGGAGGTTTCCCTGATTTTCCCCTCTCGGCGCATCCAGATTGCGAGTGGGATGACGAGAAGCAGAAACAGCCATTGAGGTTCCGCAAGCCCAAGCCGGTCCCAATCGACGAAATCGTTCATCCCGTCCTATTCTTGTGGGACCGAGCCCTTTGCAAGTTGCTCGTCCCGGAGTTTTTGGTGGGTGTCCTTAACGAAATGGAGGGCACTGTCCAGAAGAAGCTTCATCTCGTCTTGGTCGGCAGTTTCCTCGGAGTACTTGACCCGGTCGCCCCGGTTCACGAACTCGCGCAACAGGTCCTCGTATCGGTTGCGGAAAAAAGAATGCGACATGATTTCACGGATGAACTCCTCACCCGTAAGTTCCATGGCCGGCACCTTAAAAAGTTTTTCAACATAGACCCGGAGAATTTCCGAGAGCCGGAAGACGAAGGGCTTGGGTTGGGGTTGCGGGCGCCGGTCCTGGAGCTCCCTTATATGCCCCAAGGCCTCCTCGTAAGGGTCGATTTCGGGCTCAGTGGATTCTTCGAACAGAGCGACTCGTCTCTTCCTGAGGTAAAGCCATAGGGCAAATCCTCCTGCAAGCAGGGCGAACAGAATGGAAAGAGCGGTCAGGTTCTCGGAGAATAATTGGAGGAGGGACTTGAAAACCGGGATCGGCTCGTCCTTTTGAACCTTCGGGTCGAGCCAGGAATTGGCGTCTTGGGAGGCATGAAAGACTCCTGCTTTCATCGGCTTCTACGGGTTTCCCGCATCCGGAAAAACTCCCGCAACGCCCCCACGTAGTCGGAGTCGGTTGAAAATTCGAAATTGTCCACACCCCTGCGCCGAAGCCTCTTGTTGAATCTTTCTCGATCTTCAGCGATCCGCTTTGCATATGACTCGCGAAAAGAACGGCTGGAAGTATCCAGGTAAATCTTCTCACCACTCTCCGAATCCTCCAGGTGCACCACCCCGACGTTGGGCAGTTCCATCTCGTGGGAGTCGTGGATTCGGGCGCATACGAGGTCGTGCTTGCGGCGAGTGGCGGCCAGTTCCTTGAAAAACAAGTCCTCGACGGATTCCTCCTCGGTTTCGTACTCGGGAATGATGAAATCGGAAAGAAGAAAGACCACGGCCCTTCTTCTCATGACCCGGTTGATGAAGCGAAGGCCCTCGTTGAGGTCCGTTCCCTTGCTCTGGTTTTCATGAAAGAGAATCTCCCGAAGTATCCTCAAAACGTGTTTTTGACCCTTGTTCGGAGGCAGATACTTTTCCGTTTGGTCGGAAAACAAAAGGAGGCCGACCTTGTCCCCGTTACGGTTGGCGGAAAATGCCAGCAGGGCTCCCAGTTCGGCCAATCTTTCCCGCTTGCTTCTGTCCGAAGATCCGAAGGTCTCACTGCCGCTGACGTCGATGGCGAGCAGAATGGTCAGTTCCCTTTCCTCACGGTACTGCTTGACGAAGGGGGATCCCATCTTGGCGGTAACGTTCCAGTCGATCGACCGAACCTCGTCACCGGCCTGGTATTCGCGAACTTCCTCGAAGTCGATTCCCTGTCCCTTGAAGGCGCTGTGATAGGAGCCCGCGAGAGCCTCCGAAACAAGTCGGTTGGAGCGAATTTCTATTTGCCTTACCTTTCGGAGAATTTCACGGGTAAACTCTTGGTCGGGCTCATTCATGTGGCGGTGACTGGGGAGAAGTCTCGATCAGGCGCACCGATCAGGGGACCGGGACGGTTTCGAAGATCTTCTTGATGACGTCGTCGCTCGATACGCTTTCCGCCTCGGCTTCATAGCTGACGATGACGCGATGGCGCAAAACGTCCAGGCCCACGTCCTTGATGTCCTGGGGCGTGACGAAACTTCTTCCCTGCATGAAGGCGACGGCTTTCGAAGCCAAGGCCAAGCTGATGGTGGCCCGGGGGGAAGCGCCGAAGCGGATGAAGGCGGCGAGCTCGGAGGCCCCGCAGGAGGCGGGGTCGCGGGTGGCAAGGACCACGTCGACCAGGTAGGCTTTGAGCTTGTTGTCCAGGTAAATGCCGTCGATCAGCTTCCTAGACCTGTGAATGACTTCCGAGTCGACCACCGGGTTGGCCTCATGCAGCACGGAGACGTTGGCGTTGGCTTCCAGAATCTGCAACTCTTCCTCGCGGTCCGGGTAGTCGACCAGCAACTTCAGCATGAAGCGGTCCATCTGAGCCTCGGGGAGGGGATAGGTGCCTTCTTGGTCGATCGGGTTTTCGGTCGCGAGAACCAGGAAAGGCTCGGGGAGAGGAAAGGTTTCGTCGCCGATGGTCACTTGTCTCTCCTGCATACCCTCAAGCAGGGCGCTCTGAACCTTTGCGGGTGCCCGGTTGATTTCGTCGGCCAAAAGAAGGTTGGCGAAAATAGGCCCTTTCTTGGTGGTGAATTCTCCTTGGTTGGGGCTGTATATCAAGGTGCCGACGACGTCCGCAGGAAGGAGGTCCGGGGTGAACTGGATGCGCTTGAAATCCGCTCGGATGCACTGGGCGAGAGTCTTTACGGCGAGGGTCTTGGCCAGACCGGGTACTCCTTCCAGGAGGACGTGACCATTGGCCAGGAGCCCCACGATGAGGCGGTCGACCAGGTATTTCTGGCCCACGATGACCCGGCCGATTTCTTGGCGGAGCAGGTCGACCCATTCCGCTTCTGATTTTATACGCTCCTGCTCTTCGGGAGCAGGTGGTTGGTTGCTACTTTCTGATTCACTCATTTTATTTGGGAATTTTGCAAAGGAATAAGCGTAAGCAAACGGAGCATTTGTCCAAGGTAAAAGAACCGGATCAAGCGGGATAGGCTCTTTTTCGGTTTGCCAAGTAGCGTTGCCGGTAGCTTAGATGTGACTCCCAATTGCGATTAACCCTTAAACGATCCATCCTATGTTCAAGCTAAGCAAGGAGGCTAAGCGAACTTTTTTCGCCCTATTTTTGGTACCCCTGGCCTGGATAGCCCTCAATCAATTCGGCTTCCTGGATTTCCTCGAGTACAAGTCGGTGGACTTGCGCTTCAAGATGAGGGGCAACGTATCCCATCAGGAGGGCTCCTTGGCATCGGAGAGGATAGAGGTGGAGGGCAATAAGACCGTTCCCCGCATTCCAAAGGTCATCTACGTCAACTTCGACGCGGATACCTTAAGCATGGACGAGGTGGGCGAGCGTCCTTGGAACCGAGATTTTTTCAGGAACGTGGGAAGAGTTCTTTTGACGGAGGGCAAGGCTAGGGTGGTGGGTTACGATTTCATCTTCTCCCCCAAGAGCACCTCCAGCATGGTTCCCGAGGAGAACGTTTACGATAGTGATTCCAAAATTGCAGAGTTGGTGGAAGAGTTTCCGGGGCAGGTTATCCTGGCTTCCGCCTTCACCAACGTCCAGACGCCCTTCCTGAAGAATAGTTACGTGAATTTTCTTTCCGGTCCCCCCAACCTCAACGAGGGTTACGACCAGTCCAAGATGGGTTTTCGCTACCCGGAGAGCCCGACCTATCCGATATTCAGCTACAAGGACGGTCAATATCTCGGAATCAATGGGCCCATCACGGTTGCTCCCAACAAGGTGGACGGTATGCAAAGGGTGGCTTCCCTTTGGTTCCCGGGAGGGGGCAGGGCCCACGCCTACAACGTTCTAGGCGGAAAAATGGCGAAATTGGCTTTGGAAAATATTGAGTCCAACAAGAGCAGTGGCCCGACTCTGGTGGAAATCGGAGAAGAACTCCAGTTGGTATGGATGGAATCCAACAACACACTGATCGACACTACTCCCAACAGGATGCCCCTGGTGCGCGACCGGAACTTCCATGCCTTCGGAGTGGAGGCTTTGTTGGCCTACTATGGCTTGGACGAGCAGTCCGTTGAAATTACCGAGGGCAACAAGAGGCTCGTTATCCGTAGCCTTTCCGGCGACTTGCTTGTGGATACGCCTTTGATCGAGCAGCAGGGGATGGAAATCAACTGGTTTTCGAACTGGAAGGAAGAAGCTGAAGCAGAGACCCTATACATGCGGGCGAAGGAACACTACAACCAGGAACAATATTCAGAATACGCAGCCATCGGTCCGAAAGTCATTCGTTTGTTTCTCGAGAGGGTGGAAGGGATTGAGTTGTCCGCAGAGGATTCCAAACTGGTAGCCACGCTGCAGGGACTGGGCTTCGAGAGGGGACTGTTGAAGACGGCGGAAGAGTTGTTGCAAGCTGCTCAAGGAAAAATCGATCCGGAGAATGCTCCCGATATCATTCGGCTTGAAAAATTACTCGCGAAGATCGCGGACAATTACCTGCCGCCGGGTTTGCTTTCCGAATACAACCCCATGTGCGGGATGGATAACGTTTTATATAATGACAAGCTTAGAAAAGCCGTGGAAACCATCCTCAAACTGGAGGCGGCGCTGCATAAGTATCGCATTCAGCACTATAAATATTCAGATCATAATGAATCCCTCAACCTTTGGGCGGAAATACAAAAACTAGGTCCGGGACAGTCTCCCGAAAAAGCGAGTCTGCTGTCCGAGTTGGGTGAAATGGAAGAAGGCCAAAGCCTTTTTAAGGAGTCCTCCGTCGAAGTCACTTCGGATTCCCAAGCGGATTCTATTGGGGTTGAGTTGGTTGCCCTTAATCAAAAGCTAATGGCTTTCCAAGCTGTGAAAGGTTTGAAAAGCAAGATATTGAAACTGGAGAAACTGCAAAAGCGAAAGCTTGAGATCAAGGAGGAGATCGAGACTCTCAGGAAACGGGCGGACGAGTTTCCCGTGGCTGCTGCGGGCATTAAGGCCATCATTCCCGGCAAGGAAAAGGAATTGGGGGACCTTGATGCTGAGATTGCCAAACTTGAAGACGTGTCAAAGTCCAAGCTGCAAGAGCAGAAGCTTGCGATCGAAAGGGAAGTGGAGGAACTGAAGAAGAGGATCGAGCAATTCCCAGCCTTGGCCGCAGTCATACAAAATTCTCAAATTGGGCCCAAGGAGAAGGAAATCAAGGAGAAGGAAGAGGAAATCGCCAGGCTGGATGAGATTGCAGAGGGAGGAGCCGAAGGCGATTTGGACGAAGAGCAGGCAGCCCGGGTTACCGCTCAGGCTATGTCTACAATCAAGTCATTGATCTCATATAATAGAAAGGAAATCAGTGATAGTGATATAGAGAATAAACCCTATATCTCCTTCTTTGAGCAATTCAAGGATGCCATCGTTCTGGTCGGTCCGACGGAGGCGACCTTCCAGGACTTGTCGCCGACACCGACGGATCCCGATCCCGTACCCAAGGTTTCGGTGCACGGCAACATCATCAAGACTCTTTCCAGCGGAATCTACTTGGAAAGAATCCTCCATGACAGGTCATCCGTGGCCCTCCTTATCTTTACGGTTTGCCTCGTTCTCGGATTTCTTTCCGTGCTGAGCGCGCCTTGGAGCAATTGGGTGGGCGTGCTCACCATGAAGGCGTTCGTCGGGGTGGCCTTTTTTCTTTTCGCCCGCCACCATCTCGTTATGCCTCTGGCCGCTCCCTCCCTCGCGGGAATCAGTACCTTCTTCATCGGGCTAATCGTGATGATGGTCATCGAGCAAAAGGCCAAGGGACGACTCAAGGGAATGTTCGGGAGTTACGTATCCGCGGACTTGGTCGAGCAGATGGTGGAGTCGGGCGAGGAGCCTCACTTGGGGGGGGAAGAGACTGCAATCACCGCCTTCTTCAGCGACGTTCAGGCCTTTTCGAGTTTCTCGGAATTGCTCACCCCGACGGGTCTGGTTGATCTGATGAACGAATACCTCACGGCCATGACCGACATTTTGCAGGAGGAACGCGGAACTTTGGACAAATACATCGGGGATGCCATCGTTGCGATGTATGGGGCTCCCATTCCGATGGAGGATCATGCCTATCAATCGGTCAGGACGGCCCTTCTGATGCAGGAAAAGCAGCTCGAGTTACGAGACAAGTGGGCCTTGGAAGAGGAAAAATGGGGAAAGTGCTACGGCTTGGTCAAGCAAATGCAAACCCGCATTGGTTGCAATACCGGTACCGCAACGGTTGGTAATATGGGTGCCTTGGATCGTTTCAACTACACCATGATGGGAGATATGGTGAACCTGGCCGCCCGCTGCGAGAGTGGAGCCAAAGCCTACGGCGCCTACATCATGATTACCGAGGAAACCAAGATCGCATCCGAGCAAACCAAGGACGATATTGCCTTCCGCTACCTAGACAAGATTGTGGTGAAGGGGCGTTCCCAGCCGGTTGCCATGTACGAACCTACTGGGTTCATGGCTGATCTCGGACAGGAAACTCAAGACTGCCTGGATTGCTTCAGGCAGGGGATCGACAAATATTTGGCTCAGGATTGGGACGGGGCCCTGAAAATGTTCGAGAAGGCCAAGGAGATGGAGCCGAACAAGCCCGGAGTAACTCCCGGAGTGAAGGATAATCCTTCCATGATACTCATCGACCGGTGCCAAGTGATGAAGGAGAATCCTCCCGGCGATGATTGGGACGGAGTTTACGTAATGACCAGCAAGTAAGGCCGACTTGGCCAAGGGGTATCTCGGCTTGCTTTGATCCTTAGCTGTTGAAGTAACCCGGCTCGTTCCCGGGCTTCCATTTGATGTTGCAACCCATGCTCGGATGCTGCGCCTCGGGGGGAGGCTCTCCGGCGAGCAGGTTGGTCATGGCATCCTTGAGGTCCTGACCCGTAACCGGTAAACCGTTCCCGGGCCGGGATTCGTCGTAGCGGCCCCGGTAATAGAGTCTGTTTTGACCGTCGAAGAGGAAAAAGTCGGGGGTGCAGGCGGCTCGGTAGGCCTTGGCCACGCTTTGGTCGGGATCAAACAGGTAGGGGAAGCGAAAATCGTTTTCCGTCGCGAGAGCCTTCATCTTCTCGGGGCTGTCCGCGGGATACTTGTCCACGTCGTTGGAGGAGATCAGGTAGACCGAGGCTCCGTCCTCCGCAAGCTGGTTGAAATAGGGCGCGAGATGATCAAGCAGATGGATGACGAAGGGGCAGTGGTTGCAAACGAAGGCAACCAGGCTTTCTCTGCCGTTTCCCGTGCCCAACGCTACTTCCGATTGGTCCACGCAATGGGTAAGGCGGAATGGGGGAGCTTCCGTCCCGAGAGGTAACATTGTGGAGGCTGTTGCGACCATGAAGGAATTATGATTCTCGCTTCATTCAGTCTGGGCAAGCCTATTTCTCGACTGATCGAAATAGGCTTTCAGAATGTCTCGGGCCACGGGAGTGGCGGTCAGTCCTCCCTGAATCTTGTCTTGGGGAATGATTCCCTCTATGAGGACCGCAATCGCAACTTCCGGGTCGTCAAGAGGGGCAAATCCTACGAACCAGGCGATGTTTAGCTTCATGTTGTGGTTGCGCCACTCTCCGGTTCCCGTCTTCCCGGCAATGTCGATGCCTTCGATCCGGCACCGGTGAGCGGTTCCGTTTGTGGTGGCGGCATGCATGCCCTCGAGAATCGCCCGACGGTCGGGAACGCTTAGTCCCAATGGTCTCGGAGACCGATCTGGCTTGCCTTCCCCCAAGATGATGGAGGGGGTGAAGGAAAGATCGTTGGAGGCGAGCTTGGCGGCGAGACAGGCCATTTGGAGGGGGCTTTGCCTGAGGCCCCCTTGACCGATGGAGATATTGAAGGTGTCTTCCAGCCTCCATCCCACCCCGATTTTCTTTTTCTTCCAGGTAGGGTCCGGTACGATCGGCGAGCCCGGAGGAGAAGGAAGCTGAACGGGTGGCAATTGGTGCAGGTCGAGCGTCCGGGCTTCGGCGATCAGGTCTTCATGGCCAATCCGTTGAGCGATCCTGAAAAAGTAGACGTTACAACTTCGGGCGACCGCTTCCCGAAAGGATAGCTCCCCGTGCGAGCCGGGAAAGACATGGCATTGCATGCCCTTGTGAATACCCTCGCAAAGCAATTTCTCATCGGGATCCAGTACCTTCTTTCTAAGACCAGCCATTGCCGTGACCAACTTGAAGGGGGAGGCGGGGGCATATCCGGGGTGGAGGGCTCTCGGGAGCCAGGCTTCCATCCTTTGGATCTCATCGAAGGTTTTTTGGGAAAGAGATGGAGAGAACTCCTGGAGGTTGTAATTAGGCTTGCTGGCGAGGACGAGTATCTCTCGGCTTTTCAAGTGAATGAGGACGGCTGCTCCGGGGGGTGGGGGAGGCGATGCGAGGACGTATTCCTTTCGATCGGCAGAAGGTTTTGCCAAGACCCCCCTGGTATAGAGCATACCGAGAAGTCGCTCGGCATCCTCGGACGTACCCTTGAAACCGGCGACGGTAGAGGCCTGCCTTCCGTCAAGGGGAAAGGGAGCATTCTTGAACGAGTCGAGCAGAAGCTCGGGACTGAGATCCCGCTCGTTCGCTCTTAGGAGTTCTTTCTTGGTTCTTCTTTCAAGGGTTTTGAGCCAGTCCTGGTCGGGGAGGATGCGATGAGTGGTGACTCTGCGGGACATCTTCTGGATCGAATCCTCGGCGACCCTCTGTAGGCTGGATTCCAGGCTAAGCTTGATGGCGGAACCTTTTTGGGCGGGAATTCGTTCTACTTGATCAAAGCGCAGACCACTTGGGTTGATTCGCCAGATATCGCTCCCGTCCTTGCCCCGCAACTGGGAATCAAAGAAGACCTCGATTCCCTCCTTACCCTTCTTGCCTTTGATCTCGAACGTGCCCAATCCCTCACCGGACAGCCCAGCGAGGTTGGCCTTGTATCCACTGCCGACGTAGCCGAGTACGTGTGACGCCATGGATCCCTGGGGATAATGCCTGATTGCCTGCCTGCTTATCTGAAGAGGGGAATCCGGGCTGATGCCGTCGATGAGCCGAGCGTACTGTCTTGGATTCAAGTTGCCCGCCAATTCAAGAGGGAGGATGGACTTTTGGTTCCAGTGGATCTTTAGTTTACGGAAAGGGATCACTTCATCCCTTCCGATCAGCCTGTTGACTAGCTGTTGGTATTTCTTCACCACTGCATAACGGGCTTCCCATTCGATCGAGGTATAAAGCCTGGCTCTACCCGATCCGTCGGTTAGGCTAATCGAACTGGAGGAAAACGTCGGCTCTCGATCCTCCTTGGTCAGGAAATCGGGCAAGGAGAAGCCTTCTCGTCCACTTTTTTCTTCAAAGAGCCGGTAGCTACCATCCTGATGCAGAAAAAGCTCCGCTCCGAAAAGTCCGGCGATGTTGACCTTCAAGGAGCCTGTGGATCCCTCGATTCGGAGGGATCCCGAGGCTCCAGGCTTCCATTCCCGCAGGAAGCAACTCCAGAAACCATTTGCGGATTGGTTGACGGTGAACCTGGAGTCCTGGAAATGAAGCGTCACGCGTTCATGTCCATTCCCCGCCGGTCTGGCTTTGCCCGTTAGGATGACCCCTCTTTCGATGATGAAGGCGTTCTTCATGCAGGTTTCGGCCATTCGATCAAAGGTAAGATCGGGGAATTCGAGCAGCCTTTCCTTGATCGACAAGGACAGGTTGCGCAGGACAATTCGTTCCTCCCAAGTCTCCTTTTTGAGGAACTCCAATTGGAGCACGGCGGAGTAGTGGGCCTTATTGCCTATGAGCAGATGCCCGTCCCTGTCGGTGACGTCGCCTCTTGCTCCGGGTCTGATGATACGGCGTTGCCCTTGCTTGCGCTCCTTTTGCTCGTATTCTTCCCTTTGCCATACTTGGCGGAAAAGGAGAAAGCACACGAGGGTCACAAAAAGAAACCCGAAGAAGGCCTTGAATATTCTAAGTCTTCTATCCTCGGGGTGGTGTTTCTCGAGTATCTTCATCTTGGATCGGCGATTTCCACTGGGTGGCTTTTGGCGATGACGAGCAATTTTCTGCAAAGTTGGGGCATCCAGATGGCCAGCGGCACCAGAATCAAGGATGAGACAACGAGGTCACCCACCCATCTTCCCATCGTCCAGTCGAGAAATTCGTCGCCGAAAATTTTTATCCAAAGCAACCAGGCGACGAAGAAGAAGAGATTGACGGAAACTTGAAAGAAGATCGGGCTGAGGGCTTTTCGGTAATTGCTTCCGCGGACCCATTTGGAACCAAGCAGATGAAGAAGGCAGAGGACGAAGGCATGAAAGCCGAAGCTTGACTCCACCATTTGGTCGAGCATGAGACCGGTAAGGAAGGCAAGTGGCATTCCCCTTAGGTTATCGAGGTATAGGGCTCCCGGAAGAAAGAAGAGACCGGGTGCGTAGAGGAAGAAACCATATCCTCCAAGCCTGGAGTTGACGTAACCCAAGAGGGTGAGGACAAGGAGGTTGGTCCCGAATATAAGAAGAACGCTTCGGTTTTGTCTTTCCATCAGGTTTTCAACGGGGTACCAGGATGGTTACTTCACGGGCTTGGCTCAAATCGGGATCGAGCATGACTTTGCCTGACTTGAATAGACCGTCTTCCCCTCCGTCCAGTTTGTGGACTTTTCCAATTGGAATGCCCTGAGGAAAAGTTCCTCCCAGGGACGAGCTTACCAAATTGAGAGGTGTGTCGGGGTTGGCGGTAAGATCGTGTGGGATGCCCGAGGCTATTCCTCGGGGAGATCCTCCGCCGGCGATCCCAATGCCCTGAAAGGTGATGGGGCGATTGTCTCCTTGGAAATGGGCAACGATTCGGAAGGTCGGGTTGGTGATCAGTTCGATCTCGGAGGACCTTGAGTTCACGGAAGTCGTTCGACCAATCACGCCTCCCTTGAATATGACCCCGAGGCCAGGCTTTAATCCATGTATTTTGCCCTTCCGAATAGTAATTTTCTGCCACCAACCGGATAGGCTTCTAAGGGATATCCGGGCCACGACGGGCTCGAAGCCTTGAGAGGCATCGAGGCGAAGGCTTCCCTCCAGTTCGGCAAGATCGGATTTCAAGGATTTCAATCGGTCGATTTCGAGGCGGGCATCGTTGGATGCTTGGGTTTGGAGATTCAGGTCCGCCTGCAGGCGAGATGCCTCTTTCCCTTTCTCGATCAAGGTGTTCTTCGAGTCACTCAGGTGACCCCAATAATCGCTCAAGTCATCGATTCGCGAGGAGAGTTCCCAAAAAGGAGCTTGAAATTCCCTAAAGGCCGACTTGGTAAGCAACTTCCAAGAAGTCGGAATTCCCCACCAAGCGAGGAGAAACAGCCCTAGAAAGAGGAATGGCCGGGACTTTCGCCTGTCCGTCTTGCCAGCCAAATCACAACCTATTGCGTAACCAGTCGATCAACTTGTTCGCGGCTCAGGCTTCCAAGCAGGTTGAGGAATTTTCCCGTGCCGTTGGCAACGCAACATAGGGGGTCCTCGGCTTGAATTACCGGCAAACGAGTTGCCTCGCTGATGACTTGGTCCAATCCACGAATCAAGGCTCCCCCTCCCGCCAGGACGATTCCTCTGTCGATCAAGTCCGCAGAATGCTCGGGTTGACAGCGGTCCAACGCGCTCTTGACCAAGTCCACGATTTGAGAAACGACCTCCTTGAGGGCTTCCTCACGGATCTCCTGAGAGGTGATATGGACCGTGTTGGGTAACCCGTGCGTAGCCTCGCGACCTCTGACGTCCATGCTCAGTTCCCCGCTGTCGATAGGTCCGGCCGAGCCTACCGTAAACTTGATTTCCTCGGCCGTGCGCTCACCGATGAGCAGGCCGTAGGCCCTTTTCATGTAGGCAATAATTGCCTCATCGAGCTCGTCTCCGCCCACCCGAATGCTTCTCTGGTAGGAAACCCCGGAGATGGAAATGATGGCTACTTCGGTAGTGCCGCCACCTATGTCGACGATCATGTTGGCGTACTCCTCGTCGATGGGAAGGCCTGCTCCGATCGACGCCGCCATGGGTTCACCGAGCAGGAGGACTTCCCTCGCCCCGGCCCGGATGGCCGAGTCCTTGACTGCCCGTTTTTCGACTGCAGTGATGCCGGATGGCACGGCGATAACCACGCGGGGTGGGACGAGTTTACGCTTATCCACCTTTTCAATGAAGTACCTGAGCATGGCCTCGGAAATCTCGAAGTCGGCGATCACTCCGTCCTTCATCGGTCTGAGGGCTTCGATTGTCCCCGGGGTCCGGCCAAGCATCCGCTTGGCGTCGGAGCCCACGGCGCAAACCTTTTTGCTGGTCTTGTACCTTGCAACCACACTAGGTTCGCGCAGGACGATGCCACGGTCCCTGACGAAAACCAAGGTGTTGGCCGTACCCAAGTCGATGCCAATGTCGTTGGAAAGAAAGCCCGAAAGATTGCCGATCATTTAATTATTCTCAAAGTCAGCTTGTTTTTCTCCTTCTTTTGGCGATTCTGTCAAAGATAATTAATTCACACTGCCAAAATAATAAGTATTCCGAAGGGCCGATGGTGAGCGCGCGGGCCACTTATTCGGACGCTTTCCTTGCCCTGCTTTCGGCAATCATGATCAGGGAGATCCCTCCCAAAGCCAGAAAAAGCGAATAAAATTGCCCCCTCGTCATGCCTAGGATCAAGCTGGCGTCAGGTTCCCGGAAGAATTCGTTGAGGATCCTGGCCAAGGCATAGGCGACGAGGAATTCTCCACAAAGCCTTCCCGGAACCCTTTGAGCGACGTCGGATTTCCAGAACCGCCATTGCACGAAGACGAAGGTGCACAGTCCCTCGAGCGTTGCGGCGTACAGTTGGGATGGGTGTCTCGCGACTTCCTGCAGGAAATCGGGAGCCTTGGGAAACAATACTCCCCATGAAACCTCGGTAGGTCTTCCCCAAAGCTCTCCGTTAATGAAGTTTGCCACCCGACCGAAGAAAAGGCCGGGGGGAACCACGCTGACGATGAGATCGCCGATGGGCAAGGGTGATTGGCCGGAGTGCCGTGCATAGAGGAGAATCGCCAGGCAAACCCCTATGAATCCACCGTGACTGGCCATTCCTCCTTCCCAGACCCTTAGGAGCAACAAGGGGTCCTCGAGAAATTCTCCTCCCCGGTAAAGAAGAGCGTAGCCCATCCTCCCACCGAGAAGCACGCCGAGGATGAGGAAGGTCATGAGGTTCATGACCTGTTCTCCATCGTAGGGGCTTCTTTCCCGTTTGTAATAAGCCTTGAGCAGGAAATAGGCCCCCACAAAGCCCGCGAGGTAGGAAATTCCGTACCATCGAAGCCCTCCCGGTCCCCAATCGGCCATCGATCCGGGAAACCGCCAGAGGAAAGGATCCAGGTCGTGAGTCCAGTAACCGGACAAGAGGGGTAAGGCGTTCAAGGTGAATCCTCCGGATCGATGGAGTCCTCTGCCTTGATGCGGGCCTTGTGTTTTTTCTTTGCGAATTCCCTCATGTCGACGGCCATGTCGTCGGGTTCGAAGATTTCCTGGCCGATGATAGTCTCGATGATATCCTCCATGGCGAGAACCCCCGCGACGGAACCGAATTCGTCGACCACGATGGAAAGCTGACAATGTTGGGACAGGAGGAGTCTGAGGGCCTTGTCCGCAGAGGCGTTTTCAGGGACGAAGACGGCATCCAGGGCTAGGTCCTTCAATCGTTGATTGGACTTTTCCTCAACCATGGCATTATGCAGGTCCCGTCTCCTTACGATTCCGCACACGTGGTCGATGGTTTCCCGAAAAAGAGGTATCCTGGCGAAGGGGACGTTAGGATGCATCCTAAAGACCTCTTGGACCGTGAGTTCCTGGTCAAGCGCAAGCATCACGGTCCGGGGGGTCATGATTTCGTGGACCTGAACGTCGTTCAGGCGGAGCGCGTTGGCCACCCAGTTGCTCTCCTCGTTGGTCAAGGTGCCCTCCTTGGCTCCCTTCTTGGCGAGAAGAATGATTTCCTGTTCGTCGCTGTCCTCCGCCTTCTCCTTTGCGGGCATCATTGCCTTCACGGTCACTTTGCAGACCTTGGAGAAAGGGCTCATCAAGGTTCTAACCAGAAAAAGGGGATAGACGAGCTTGCCGAGCATGTCTTCGCGATAAGTAACGGTTAGGTTCTTGGGAAGGATTTCGGCAAAGAAGAGAATGCCAAGCGTTAGGCCGCAGGCAAACATGAACAGGCCGTTGTCATGGCCCCCAAAACTTTTTTCCGCAAGGCCTCCCACCAAGGTCGCTCCGAGCGTATTGGCTATCGTGTTGAGGCTCAGGATGGCGGAACTCGTTTCCTCGATTTCATTTCGAAATCGTTCCAGAAGTTTTCCTCTCTTGGGGGCCGTCTTCTTAAGGTTTTCGAGCTCGGCGGCGGTAACGCTCAGGATCATTGCTTCGAGCGTGGAGCAGAGGGCGGAAATTCCTATGGTGAGGAATATGGCTGCGATAAGCTCGCCGCTCATTCTTGCAGGCTGAGACGATGCGCAACGTTTCGAGCGGGAGTTCTCACCTCCCGGGAGGGTTCGGGGGACTGGGAGCGGGCGAGTGAAAGTCGATCCTCAGGCATGAGCCGGGAACACGCTTTTGGTTGATTTTTTTCCAATCCTTGAAACCATCTTTCTATTCTAAAGAGAATGGCGGCCAAATAGGCAAGACAAGGTTGATGGAAAAATGGAAGAGTTAAAAAAATTAGAACTTCACGATCTTCACGTCGAGAACTCGGCAAAGTTTACCTCCTTCGCGGGATGGGAAATGCCCGTATCCTACGGCCGCTCGATCGAGGAACATTTGCATACCCGGCGAAAGACCAGTCTTTTCGACGTCAGTCACATGGGGGAAATAGAAGTGAGTGGGCCGGATGCGGAGGCCTTCCTTGACTACGCCTTGACGAATTCGGTTTCCTTGGCCGAGCCGGGTCGGGCGGTTTATTCCCCTTTGTGCCATGATGACGGTGGAACCATAGACGACTTGATCGCCTACAAGAAGTCGCCGGCTTCATTTCTCCTTTGCGTGAACGCCTCCAATATCGAAAGCGATTTCATCCATCTGAGTGAGGTTGCCAGTCAATTCGATTGCGAAATCTCCAACCTCTCTTCTTCTTTCGGTCAGCTTGCGGTACAGGGCCCCTCCGCCTTTGCGGCGCTCGAGGCTTCCACCGGACAAGATTTTTCCACCCTTGCGAAGATGGCATTCCGGGAAGTCGAGTTGATGGGGGGCTATTGCCTGCTGGCCAGAACCGGATATACCGGCGAAGACGGTTTCGAAATTTACTGCCCACCGGATCTTTTGTCGAATTGGGCGGAGTCCTTCCGTCCCGCTTGCCTCTCGGGTGAAGTTTGCTGGGCGGGTTTAGCTGCCCGGGACAGCTTGCGTTTGGAAGCCGGGTTTCCCCTGTACGGCCACGAGCTATCAAGGGATATTTCGCCTCTTCAGGCTGGGCTTGGGTGGGCCGTAAAGTTTACCAAGGACGATTTCGTCGGCAAACGCTCCCTTTACCAGGAGAAGGAGGGAGGATTGCCTGGAAGGGTCGTGTTTTATGAGGTCGAAGGCCGTAGGATTCCGAGGCAAGGAGACAGGGTGCTGAAGGAGGGGACGGAAGTGGGACGCGTCTTGTCCGGTGGGTACTCCCCGATGGTGGAAAAACCGATCGGGAGCGCTTGGATCAAGGGTTCCACTGCAAGCGGAGGAGGAAGTGGATCGTTTTGCGCCGAGGTAAGGGGAAAACCAATAGGCTTAAGCCTCACCGCACCCGTCTTGCGAAGAATGAGGGCGCAGTCCTGAGTTTTATTCCTGGAAGCCCTTGATGACTATGTCGACTCCACCGAAATTGGAGAAATTCAGGTTCTCGACCATGATTTGATCGAGCCGTTTCCCGATCAAGGAACGCGTATCCTTGACGTTGCAGTCTGGCTTAATCTTGATGTGAACGTCCAGCCTGAGGGCATTTCCCTTTTGCCTGATGCGGGTGGAGGGGGAACCAACCTCGGGAAAGCCCTCGCAGGTCTTTCTCACTAGCTCGTGAAGGGCGTGAGGGGTGATCTTCACCAACCCCTCCTCATCGGAAAAGACGGGAATAAGTTCTTTCTTGAAGCTTTTGGCTACGGCAAGTACGACCAAGAGAAGAGCAAGCAGACCCAAGGCATACCAGTAAAGCGGTTCTTCAATCGCATCAGCGAAGGTCGACTGGGAGATTTCCCTGATTTTCGTTGGAATCATGGCATCGACCGTCAAGGATTAGCTTGTCGGTTCCTCTATCCACTCGCTTTCCTCCTTGTGAATGGAGTCCATTTTGATGTCGTCTATGACCACGTCTATGTTCCTGGTATGGTTGCCCGTCATGGAAAGAATCTGATCGCGAACCGATTCCTGGATGGCAAGTCCCGTCTTGGCCAAGTCGACGCCAAACTGAAGGACGACTCGAACCTCGATGTCGTATCCTCCGCCTTCTACTTCGGCCACGGATACCCCTCTCTCTGATTCCTTCTTGGAAAAAAAGTCCGTCAAGCCTTCCACCACTCCTCCGCCACCGACGTTTACGACCCCGTCAACGGACTGGGTCGCCAAGCGGACGATGCCGGCTACCACGCTATGGTTTATGCGAATGGTACCCAGGGCACTGGATTCCTCCGAGAGAGTAGGGATTGATTCCAGGGTTTGTTCCGTAGCCGGCGCTTCGTCTTTTTTCTTTCTGCTCATTACTTTAGTCCTTGCTTGATTGATCAAGAGTGTCCGTGGGCACGCGGGCGAGGAAATCCTCCACGTAGGAGGTAGTTGCCTCACCTTGCCTAAAGGCTGGATCGAGAAGAACTCCCTTGAGAAAACCCACGTTCGTGTCGATGCCACGGATAAGATATTCGCTGAGGGCCCTGTACATGCGGTCGAGTGCAATCTTGCGAGTTCTCCCATACGTGATGACCTTACTGATCATGCTGTCGTAATAGGGAGAAACGACAAAGCCGCCGTAGACGTGGGAGTCGACCCTGATGCCATGACCGCCGGGGGCGGAGTAAAGACCGATTTCCCCCGGAGAGGGGATGAAGCCCTTGGCTGGGTTTTCCGCGCATATCCTGCATTCAATGGCATGCTTGCTGAGGGACACGTCCTTTTGTGCGAAACCAAGCCTGTTCCCAGCCGCGATCTGGATTTGTTCCTTGATGAGGTCTATACCTGTGGCTTCCTCGGTTACGCCGTGCTCGACCTGGATGCGGGTGTTCATCTCGATGAAGTAGAAATTGCCCTTGGCATCAACGAGAAACTCGATGGTGCCGGCGTTGACGTAATCGGCCGACTCGGTTGCCTTGATGGCGGCCTTCCCCATCCTGTTTCTGAGCTTTGCATCGAGAAAGGGGGAGGGCGACTCCTCAATAACCTTCTGATGCCTCCTTTGCACCGAGCAGTCTCGTTCGCCGAGGTGAACGATGTTTCCATGCATGTCCGCCAAGACTTGAAACTCGATGTGGCGAGGGTTCTCAAGATACTTCTCGACGTAGAGCGATCCGTCTCCGAAGGCCTTTTCCGCCTCCAGGCGCGCAGACTGAAATTCCTTGGCGAAGGAAACCGCGTTGTGGGCAATGCGCATTCCACGCCCCCCGCCTCCCGAGACGGCCTTGATGATGACGGGAAACCCGATCTTCTGGGCTACCTTGGTTGCCTCGATTTCGTTCTCGAGCGGGCCGTCACTGCCCGGGATAATGGGGACCCCCGCCTTGGAAACGGTTTCACGGGCCTTTGCCTTGTCGCCCATCTTGCCGATGGTCTCGGACTTCGGGCCGATGAAAATGATGTTGCAGGACTCGCATTGCTCTGCGAATTCGGCATTCTCGGATAAAAAACCATAGCCGGGATGAATTGCGTCCACGTCTCCTACTTCGGCGGCACTCAGAATCCTGTCGGCGCGAAGATAGCTTTCGGCCCCGGGTGCGGGTCCGATGCAAATGGCTTCATCCGCCAATTGGACGTGGAGGGATTGCTCGTCCGCCTCGGAATAAACGGCTAAGGTTTGAATCCCGAGCTCACGGCAGGCCCGAACGATGCGCAACGCAATTTCGCCCCGGTTGGCAATAAGGATCTTACGGATCATTTGGGAGCTTAGCTTTTGCGGATCTTGAAAAGCGCCTGTCCGTACTCGATGCTGGTGGAGTCTTCAACAAGGATCTCTATGATTTCCCCGGCCACGTCGCTATGAATTTCATTCATTACCTTCATGGCCTCCACGATGCAAAGTACGTCTCCCTTTTTCACCACGTCTCCTACCTCCACGAAGGCGGCATCGTCGGGGGAGGGTTTCCTGTAAAAGGTACCGACCATCGGCGAATCAAAACTGTGAAGACCATCGTCCGCTTTCGCGGGAGTCGGGGGCGCGGCAGGCTGTACCTGTGAGGCAATCTGCTGCTGAGGAGCTTGAGCGGGAGCAAGCCCACCAACTAGCGCGGTGCCCGGACGAGCAAGCCTGAGCTTGATGTTGGGCTCCTGGAGTTCTATTTCAAGCTCGGTAAGGTCTGATTTTTGCATCAGGGAAATGATCCCCTTCAGTTCACTTAGGTCCAAAATAATTTTCCTCCTCTGGGTTTGGTTGTTTTCATCTATCAAATCCTATTTGGCAGATCATGCAATGCTTGAATTGGGCATTTTAGACCGTCTTTATTTAAAGAAAGCGGAACTTACTTGAATGGATTTACGATAAGCTGAGTCTCCGGGTCTCTCCAGTTGCCTGAAATCTTGATCTCCGTGATTTTCGACAAGGGGTCTGCCAGGTTGATGATGCCTCCGATCAAGGGAATTTTCAAGTTGCCGGCGAGCTTAAGCTTCGCTGTAAGATCGAGTTCCTCCGAGATCAGGTTCAGGCTGCCTTTAGCCTGCAGGCTGGAAAGTGGCCCGGTGAGGAGAATGTGATCCGAATAGATCTGTTCATTCTCGATCTGGAAGGGAATATCCAGTTTTTCAAAGGAGAAGGATCCCGAGGGGATCGGCAATTTGCTGGCATTGAGCGTTTTTGAGATGCCGCCAAGGACATTGACTTGGCTGAGCCCCTTTTCATGCAAACGCATGCGACCACTGCCCTTGAACTGAAGCAGGTCGCCGGAGGGTCCGATTGCCTGTACGGACAGATCGACCCTGCCTGCCTCGTCCTTGACCTCGGCCATTGTCTCGATCCGTTCCCTGTCCTTCGGGTCGATGAGCGAGAGGTTCGAGAGGGCGGAGGCCATGGATGAGCGGTCGGCATGCTCTAGGTTGAACTTGAAATCCAAGGACTGGTTGTCTGAGAAGCTTTTCGACTTGAAGGTCAAGGAGGCCTTGCCTTTGGCGAGGCCAATTGCCGGGAAGCTCCCCTCGGTGGTGGAGTTTCCGTATTGGATCTCACCGTAAAAATCATTCACCGGAATAGACCAGAAGGATGCATTCCCGTCCGATGATAATTTGATGGAGAAGAAAGTTCCGTTGTTATCTCCGCTCCGGTCCAGCTCGCCCTTGATGATGGTTCCCCTTGCTTCGCAGGAAACCAAGGTGGCATTGAAGTCGCTCAAGTGCGACTCGACTTCTTGTCCAAAGACTTTTCTACCTTTGTCGAGCGGATATCTTCCCGCCAAGCTGAAGCTGAGGAGTTCGTCCGATCTCCTTCCCTGCCTCGGTATGCTCAAGCCACCCTCCAGTCGCCCTTCCTCGTGATCTGCGATGGCCTCGACCTTGGTCTGGTGGTCGTCTACGGACACTTTTACACGGGAGGAGGAGACAAGAAAGTCCCTGTAGGAAAATTTCTTTGTTCGGATTGCACCGAAAGTCCGGTTGCCCGCGTTGGGGTTCAACCAATTTCCGGCGATAGAGAAGTCCCCTTGGGGAATCTCATCACTAAACACGAAATCGGTCCAGATGGACTTCCACCAACTGCCTAGCCAGTTGTTGATGTCCGTAGGCAGGCATGTTCCCCTTAGAAGAAACCTGTAATTGTGCGGGAACCAGGACTGGTGGTAGGATCCCTTAACCTCGCTTTTCCCCAACTTGCACCATGCCGAATCGACGAGTATGGAAAAGTCGGGAGCGATCATTCCTTCCAAGGCATAGGCTCCTTCCGGAGTTTCCATGACGGATAGCCGATTGGAGGTGACCCGAAAAGACATGGGGTGGGAATCATCGATCCCAGCGGTGTTCTTGTTTATCTGTAGTTTGCATTCATCTCCTCCGAGGATTCTAAGCCTCCCTTTCTTGGTGTCGCACGTCAGGTCGTATAGGTCGGGGAATATGTGGGCTTCTCCTTCAAGGGAGAGGGTTGAATTGAGTTCGTAGGCGATCGCTATACGGGATCGGTTGGAGTCGGATAAAAAGATGCCTTTCATAAAACCCTCCCAGCTTTTTGCATGCAGAGTGAATGGAGGGAGGTTGCCTTGCACTCTGTTTCCGAATTCTATCTTACCTACCTTGAACGATGACTCCCCGATGCTTTCGGGCAGATCCGCTAGGGTCGCGAATGCAATGGATGGCATTTCAAGGCTAAGGTCGTGGAAATTCAGGTCTACCGATTTCGTTGCCATTCTCAAACCCATGACCTTGGACTTGAAGAAAGCAGACCTCTCTTCCAGGCTCGAAAGCTCGAGGAAAGAGCAAGCCCCTCGTATTTCTCTTGAGAAGCCTTCTTCCTTTTCGTGGAACGCAGTTTGCGATTGTGAAACCATGATCCGACCGTTGGGGGAAAGGCTCAGAAAGGTCTGTAGATGAATGGGACGACTGCCCTCCAGCGCGTTTGCAAGGAAGTCAATAGAAGCGATCAAGCTTTCAATTGACTTGCTGGGACTAAAAGGAGGCCTCGGGCCGGTGGAGGGTCTTGACAACGATTTCAGGTATTCCGGGTCGGCACTGCCTATGACTTCGAGGACGGATCTTTTCATGGACAGGGTTCCCTTGAAATGGCGATGCCCGTTTGAATCTTTTCCGGAATTCAATTCACCCAAGACCAAGGTTCCCGGTCCCTTGTCCGGTGAGTGGAATAGAATCCCGTCCACCCGAAGTTCATCAATGGAGTCGATATCCTGCCAAAGAAGGTCGAAAATGGAGAGCCGAACCTCAAGACCATCGAGTTCAATGGCTGGGGCATCATCCTTCGAGACTTCGATCTTGCGGATCAGGAGTTGATTCGGGAAGGTGAATTCAATGCCCTCGAGTTCAATGGACAACCCGTCGTCCTCAAGGTTTTGCAGGAGGCTTCCTGCAAAACCGGATGGTATTGGGATGGTCGCGTTGAGGAGAAAAAGAAGAATCAACTGGATCACCACGCAGAGGAACAAGAACTTTTCGAGCCTGCGCCGCCCCTTGTAGAGCGACTTGTAGCTTTTATGAGGTTTCACCGTACGAAAGCCCTTGGCTCAGGGTGTGGGCGAAGGCTTTTTCGCCATCTTTGAACTAAGTTCGTCGATGACGTCTATCGGCAAGTTGAAGGTGGCGTTTTGCTTGTCCGAACCACAGTACCAGGTGGTTGCGCCTTTCTTCTCACTCAGGTAGAATTCGAATTGCTCCTCCGTGGACGATGAGAAGGTAACCTTGTATTTCCATGGGAACCACTCGCTTTCAACCCATGCGCCGTCCTTCTTGAATTGACCGGCTATATATTTTTCGGCCTTGAAGGAACGAATGAAATTCCTTTCATCATCCGTTGAATTCAATTCGCTCGAGTAGAGGACGCGCGGTTCCTGCAGATTGGATATTTCGAAGGAGGTTATCGCTTCCTGTCCCGTCATGAGGGACCTGGTCCTGAAGGAGAGGTTTTGGGTGGAGAGGATTCCGCCAAGGTTTACGTCGACCATGCAGATCAGTGCTTGATCCGAAATATACACCTTCGACAGGGATGCATCCTCGATCGCTTCGCCAACCAGAATGGTTTGCTTGGTGGTATCGTTCATGAGAATGGTAAGTACGTACTTGGGGTTCGAGAAACCGTTTTCGTCGAGGTAGCTCTTGTTGGGGTTGAAAGCGAGGAATTCCTTGATTCTAACTTGGTTGAGTGACCTTACGAAGCGCTCGATCGATTCCGTTTCCGACCTTACTTGGGATTCGGAAGTGGAATTGCCCTCGGTAGCGGACCATTCCTCACCGCTCCTGCTCAACTTTAGATAGTTCTCGCCCTTTTGAACTTCGATCTCGGTGAGGTTCAGGGTGCTGAGATCAAAGATCGTTCTTTCCCTCAACTGAGTGCTGAGGTCGGCAATTTTTTCCATGAATTCCGCTTCGACGAGAAAAATCGTGGAAGAAGAAGAAGACTGGGCAATCTTAGCATCCTCGTCATCCCTCCCGTCGGACAGGAAAATGCTTTCGCTCTCGCCCAAGCTTTTGACGGAGACCTTTGCCCGCCAGTTGCTCATTATGCTTTCCGTCTCGATTTTTCCGGAAGAGCGTGGGAAGCCGTTGATTTTCTCAGAGAGGAGACTATTGAGGAAAAACAAGACCTTTTCCTTGTTCGCCGGGGCCTTGAAGGGGGCGACGAAACTCCACTCGTCCCCATTCTTTTGAAGCTTGGTCTCGCTCGTGTTGTTGGCTTCGCCCCGGAAGGTAACTGAGAACTCATCGATCGTGTAGAGAGTCTTGTTCACGAAGGTGCGGCTTCCCCAGTGAGCGGGGTTCGCGTTGGAGATTTCAATCACGTTTTCGGAAACCGTCCAGAGCGTCTTTTCTTCGATGGATGGACGCTCAATCTGGGCATAAACGGAATCCCCATTTCTCGTCTTCTTCCCCAAGGTTATTCGAATCGTTTCATCAAGGGCGTTGATTTCCAAAATAGTGGAATTCGCATCCAGCCCGTAATCCTCGAGGATTTCACCTTTCTTTTCGATTTCCTCAACGGTATAGAGTTCCTTGAAGTTCAGGTGGGAAAATTTCGTGGTAAAATTGGATAGCACGTATTCGTCTATCTCCCATGAGAAGGGTTTTTCCAGAACCCAATTCTGCTCGTCCCTGGCAATCTTGACGACTTCGTTCTTTCCGGGATCGGAAATTGAAATCGAATGCAGGTTGGAAAACATCCTTACGACCTCGGATTTCAAGTCTGGTTTTTGATCCCCGTCGGGACTGATGGTGATGAAAATAATCACGGCGATGACCAGATTCGCCAGAATAAGTTGTACCTTGATCTTTTTCATGGATTAGAGTTCTTTGCGCAGCCATCCAACGAAAATTCCCATCAGGGCGATGGCTCCGGGAACGATTGAGAGGGAATAGAGAAGGTCTTCGAAACTTTGGCTGCTCATGGAAACGTGATAGCTTTCTACGGGCTTGGGCCGAATGTCGAGCATGTCGTAGGAACTTTTGATCCAGTAAATGAGGTTTTGGGCCAGGAATTGGTTTCCCGTGTTGGATCTGAGTCGCTTGTTGGAGAAGATCTTTGAGCAGCCCACGACTGCAATCTTCCCGTTGGAGCGGATTTGGCCGTCTCCCTTGCCGGCAGCCGAATAGGATGAAACCGATGCGACCGGGATTGGCCCGTCCACGTCGAGAAGTGGGTTCTTCTCCGGCGGACTCTTGCGGTTGGCCCAGCCTGAAACGGCCCAAGAGGACCTTGAGGAATAAATGAGCGAGACGGGATTGAGGCCGGGGTCGTGTTCGGGGTCGACCTCAACGGGTCTGCACCTTTCGGCCTGAACGGATAGCCTTCCTTCATGGAGGGTTCGAACGATCCGGTGAGGCTTTTCCGTGGAGTAGGTTTTGAGGGAATAGTCGCCGCTGAAATAGTCGAAGTTTTTCTTTTCCGGATCATAGACTAGCATGTCGTGACATCTCAGTCCCCATTCCTTCAAAAGAGGCCGTAAACCGAATGCCGGACGGTCCACTACGGCAAGGGCTTCAACCGGATCCAAGGCAATAAGCAGGTTGCCGTCATTCTGGTTGAGGTAATTCCGGACCAAGGATACTTCCTTGTCTTGAAAGGTGGCTTTAGGTCCGGCAATGATAAGGAGTTTTGCGTCTTTGGGAACGCTCTCGGAAACACTCAAGTCGATATCGGAAACCTGAAGGTTCCGGTCCTCGAGCAGTCTTCTAAGCTCGGAATAACCCTTCTCGGCGTTGACGTCGGCGGGACTGCTTTCCCCATGGCCACGAGTGAAATAGGCGACTTTCTTGGCTTGTGGTTTTCCGCTGACCTCAAGGATTGCTCGGGTGATGACTTCCTCGCCGCGGAAGACTTTGGGTTCGGGGATTCCAGAGGGAGAATCCTGCCAGTCTCCGTAAAGGCCTGATTCCCAGAGAGATTCTCTGGCTAGCGAGTCTCTGGACCGGAATACCTCATTGGGGTCATAAGGATTGGAGCCGTCGAGATCCTCGTGCCTGAAGATAATCTTCTTATCCCCTCGAGGGGAAGCGACCACGATCAGGTTTGCTTCCGTGATTTTGTATCGGTCTATGACCTCGGAGGAACTGCTGATTGAATTGACGTCGATTCGGTGGACGTTGATTTTTTTTGCGGATGCCGATTTTTCGAAACTATCCAGAAGCAGGCTCAAGTCATGGAGGAGCTTCTGGGTGACCTTGGGCAGTGAGTTGTCGTCCCGGATTGTGATGATTATGTCTGTGGGACTTTCCATCTGGTCGAGCAAGGCCAAGGTTTCTCGCTTGAGGGTATGCCTGGAACCGGGAGTGAGGTCTGCTTGGAGGTCGATCCGCGAGACGAGAAAGTTAAGACCGGCGCAGAGTGAAAAAAGCAGAAGGATCATGAACCAAGTGTCGAACTTTCTGTTTCTCTTGGCTTGCTTGAAATCCATTAGTGGTTGAGCCTTTCTACCTGAAGGGTGGCGAGGCTGAGGAAAAAGAAGGTGAAGATGATCTGGTGCAGGATGGTTCCCGCGTCTACCAGTCCAACCGAAAAGTGCTGGAGCTTGTCCAGACCGTTCCCGATCGAACCTACGCTTGCATTCCAGAAGTCGGTCAAGCTGTCGATGGAGTCGGGGGAGGAAGTTTCACCAAATGAAAACGCCATTAGTGAGAGATAAAGGGTCAGGAGAGTAAAGGAAAGCATGCCTGCAACCATCTGGTTGTTCGTGACGGAGCTTGCGAAAATGCCTACCGAGGTGAAGCTCGCGCCGAAGACCATGAGGAAAAGCCATCCTCCGATCCATTGTTCGTACCGCGTAAAGCCCAAGCTTTCGCCCTGCTCGGGAAAAAGAAATAGAAGAAGGGCGGGAAAGCAGAAGGCAAACACGCAAATCAGGAGAAAGAAAAGATAGCTGGCGCTCCATTTTCCGAAAACTAGGGAGACACTGCCGACTGGGGCGGACATCATCGTCTCGAGAGTACCCAGTCTTCTCTCCTCCGCGAAAGACCTCATGGTCAGGAAAGGAATCAGGGCGGGGGAACCGAAGACCAGTCCCACGACAAGAGAGGCAAGGGGAGGAAGAATCCAATCCGTAGTGGCGAAGCTTTCGATGAAAAAACGGAATCCAATGGCAAGCAGGGAAAGAAAATAAAAGCTCGCAACGTAAGTTGCCGGAGAGATGAACAAACCGAAGAGTTCCGCCCTCAAAATAACCCAGTATTCACGCATGATTCACTTTCACCGACTGGCTTCCCCTACTACCACGGGTCGCTTCTTCTTCCTTCCCAAGTAGTCCTGGTCTTCCCAGTTCTTCTTAGTAGCCCGGAGGAAGATGGTCTCGAGGTCGGGCCGGGTAATTTGAAATTCGGTGATCTTGAACTGCTCGATGCCAAGAAGTCGACGGAGAATCTTTTCCGCCACTTCCCCCCCTTCGTCGGTCGAAAAGGTAAACCTTCGCTTACCCGTTACCTCGACGGGATCGTCTTGGATAAGTTCGCAGTTTTCGTCGATTGTTCTGATTGCTCTCTGTAGTTCCATTCGGTTTCCGTCCGCGACGATCTCGAAGACGGTCTTGTTGATGAATTCCTCCTGCAACTGGCGAAGCGTTCCTTCCGCCACGATCTGGCCATGGCTAAGGATAATCATTCTGTCGCAACAGGCCTCGACCTCGGACAGGATATGACTTGAAAGAAGGAAGGATACCTCACCCCGCAAGCGTTCCATCATTTTGCGGGTGACTGCCGATTGCCGGGGGTCCAGGCCAATAGTCGGCTCGTCCAGGATGACAAGGCGGGGTTCCGCTAGAAGAGAGTCTGCAATTCCAACCCGTTGCCGAAATCCTTTGGATAGGTTTCCGATCTTTCTTTCGGAAACTTTTCTTTCCAGATCGCAGATATCCAGGACAATCTTGATCCTCTCCCTTTTCCTGCTCCCTTCCAAGCCCTTCAGCCTCGCCCTGAACTTGAGGTACTCGATGACACGCAGATCCTCCGGGAGGGGGTTGTTCTCGGCCAAGTAACCAATGTGTCTCCTGACCTCTCCTTCCTCCTCCGCAAGATCTACCCCGCAAACCTTCGCTTCACCCGAGTCGGCAGGGATGAGGCCCGACAGAATGCGCAGGGTCGTGCTTTTGCCCGCTCCGTTTGGACCGAGGAACCCCACGATTTCACCTTTTCCGATTGAGAAACTGATCCCCTTCAAGGCCTGAATGGCCCCGTATTTCTTTCGCAAGTTTAGAACCTCGACGATAGGAAGCGGCTTGCTTTCGGAACTCATGAAGATACCTGAGTGAGTGTATTTTCCAGATAGGCCAGGGCAATGCCTTCCAGGGTGAGGAATGGCCTATGCTTGAAATTTTCCAAGTCCAAGTGTCGGGCTGCGCCTCCGGCGAGTATTACGAGGGGGGCTTTCCCGCAGCTCTCCTTCACTTCCTTCTTCAAACGGTTTAGGATTCCGGTGATCATGGGTCCAAAACCCAGCCTTGCTCCCAAGAGCATGGCATCGCTCGTTGTTTTTCCTATGGGAGATTCGGGAGCCTTGCTCCCGTACGCGACCTTGGGCAAAAGAGCAGTATTTTGATGGAGGAAATCCAAAAATCCCTGGGGTCCGGGGGCAATCACTCCGCCCAGGTAGCCATCTTCCTCGTTGACCACGTCGAAAGTAGTAGCAGTTCCAACGTCGATTACGATGGCGGGCAACTCGGAGGTCCTGTGAACGGCGAATGAGTTGGCGATTCTGTCGGGGCCGATCTCTTCCGGGCATGGGTAGGCAATGGGGAAATCAAGGCAAGTGCGGTTAGTGAGGCAAAACAACTCCTTGTCCGAAGCTATCGCCCATTTGACGAGCTCGATCTCTGCAGGTGGGCAAACGGAACAGTAGCAAAGAGGGGAAGAGCCGTTCCCCGTGCGCTCGAGAAGGATTTCGGGGTTATCAATGAAGCGATCGGTATCGACGAATGCATCATCGGAAATACGGCTTCCCCGAAAGATTCCCACTCGACAAGTCGAGTTACCTAAGTCTATGGTGAATAGCTTCTTGGGTGAATCATTCATTCTTTGAGCGTGACTTCACCGGCCTGGATGGACTTGGTCCGTCCGTTTCTCAGCTTGAGCTGAAGGGCTCCGGATGAATCAATTCCCCTAGCCGTTCCGACTATCTTCTTCTTGCCACCCGAAACAACGACTCTGCGGTCGGCCAAGGCATCCAGTTCTTTCCATTTCCCGACCAGGTTCTTTTCAGCCTCACCCTTCAGACAAGCGGCATATCCGGCCAAGGTGGCCTTGATTACCTTGGCGGCAATCTCGTGGATCCGGAAACTTTCACCCTTGAGATCCTCGAGGGAAGTCGAGATTTTTGCCAGGGAACTAGGGAATCTCTTAAGTGGGCAGTTGACGTTGAGGCCAATGCCGAAAACCAGTGACCTGACGCGCTCGCAATCAATGGACGCTTCAGTGAGCATGCCGCCGACCTTTCCCTTGTCGTGAACGAGATCATTGGGCCATTTCACGGAAATGCCCTCGATACCGGTGAGGGATCGCAGGAGAGTGGCGATTTGAATTCCCTGCCAGAGAGTAAAGGACCTCAGCTTCAGGATGTCGACGTTTGGCTTGAATCCAACGGACAGGTAGAGGTTTCCGCCACGAGGACTGTGCCAGCTGCGACCAAGTCGGCCTCTTCCCTCTTTTTGGGAATTCGCCAATACTGCGAAAGGGCCTTTTTCACCGTTGGCAAGCAGCCTTTCGGCAAATGAATTCGTGCTGTCCACCTCATCATGGACGAAAACCTTGCAGGTTTTTCCAGATTCCCTCATCCATGCCTCCAGCAAGGGCTGGTTAAGTAAGTCGGGTTCCGCCGCCAAGCGGTAGCCTCGGTTCTGCGAAGCGTCTATGGAAAGCCCCTGCCGTCGAAGCTTGTTGATTCTCGACCAAACCCCAACCCTGGACATTTTGAGCTTTTGGGCCAATAGACTTCCGGAAACATAGTATGGTGATGAGGCAAGTAACATGCGGAGCACGTAGGAACTCGGGTTCTCGCTCGCCTTCACCCGCTTGGCGACCGGTGACTTTATGCTCTTTCTTTTGCCTGAGGGATATTTTGACATCCTTGAAGTATGAAGGTTATCGCCAGTCTAAGCCAAGGTCCAGCCAACGGCTGGCATGGACTGGAGCTCCGCTGGAAACAAAATGAGGTTTGGCTTGGGCATAGAGGGACAAGTTTTGCTCATTGATTCCCCCACTGGCCTCTAGAACCGCCTGATTGAGGTTTATTTCGGTCGCCTTAACGATGGCCTCAGGCGAAAAGTTGTCGAGCAGGATGGCGTCTGCTCCTCCTTCCAGAGCCGGACGGAGTTGATCCACCTCGTCTATCTCCACCTGAAGAAGGACTTGAGGCTGATTCCGTCTAATATCCTTAACGAACCGTTCGAGTTTCGAAGGGGAATCCACGGAAGATGCGGCGAGGTGATTGTCCTTGATCAAGATCCTGTCGTAAAGGCCCATACGATGGTTGTAGCTTCCCCCGCAGGCGCTGGCATACTTTTCGAGAATCCTCATGCCCGGAGTGGTCTTTCGCGTATCCAGCAGGCCGACACCGTGGGGTTCCAGCGTGCGTTTGAAACGGTGGGCGCAAGTTGCAACGCCCGAGAGCCTCTGCATAAAATTCAAGACGGTTCTCTCCATCATCAGAATCTCAGCCTGCAGACCTTCGAGGATGGCTACGCAATCACCAGGCTCGAGCTCCTGCCCGTCTTCCTTTTCCTTGCATGCTCGTACGCTGGTAGCTCCAAACTCGCTTGCAATCATGGGGATGAGCTTGGTCCCACAGACAATCATCTTTTCCCGGGCCACGATTCTCGCCTCCCCATGCCCGGAAATTCGGCACGATTCGGTGGTCAGGTCGCCGCAACGCTTATCCGTACCCTTCCGTCCCAGATCCTCACCCTGGCACAGATGGAGGTGGGATTGAATGAAGTCCCGGTCGATCTCATCCCAAGTGATTCGATTCCTGAATCGATCCATGCAGGAGGGGAGGGCGCTTACGAAGGTCAAAGGACTGATGGAGTAAGGTTACTATGGGCAACAAGCTCATCAGTGGAGGGCACGTCCGAGATGATCTGGCCCGGGTCGGGCCCGATTCCAATGAACCTGACTTTCGGCAACTTGTACGATCCGATGCCATCGGGAAAAGCTGCCTCGAGCAAACTGGAGACCATCCTGGAGACGTATGCCTTTGCTTCCGAGGGGAGTTCAGCGTAGGAAGAAAGCGATCCTATGTCCGTATCCCATCCCTCCATTTCTTCGTATACGGGGGTCAGTTCTCTGCGAACTTTCTCGCTTCTAGGGACTTCCCTGATGATGGATCCGTCCGAGTGGCGGTAGGCGACGCAGATCTTGAGTTTGCAATCGATCCCGTCGTCCAGAGTCAAGGCATCAAGCTTGTTTATAACAAGCTCATCGAAACCTCCATATCGGAGGGCATTCCCTTTTTCAACGGCATCAAACCACCCAACCATCCTTTGCCGACCGGTTGAGGTTCCGAATTCCAACTTGGCCAGTTTGCGACCAAGGGCATCGGCTTCATGATCGATCCTAGTGAGGAAATGATGCGTCCCGACCTTGGTGTCGTAGGCTTTGCAGCAACCGATTTCCATCACTTCCCGCAGAGGAATTCCACCGGAATGGAAAAGTTCCGCTCCGGTGGTGTGCGAGGCGGTTACGTTGGGGGTGAACCCGTGCCTCTTATCCAGCCAATAGGCTTGCCCGAATTCCGCCACGATCGGCTGGCTGGAGGGCCTGTGTCCGAGGAGGAAGGGACGGATGTCGCCAATGCATGAAACGAGTTCCACCCCGGCCTGCCAATAGACCTCCTCGAGAAGCTCGAGGTTAAGAGCATAAGGCTCATTCGCTCGAAATCTAACGAAATCAAACTCCTCAGGGGAGAAAATTTCTCCGGCTATGGAATCTTCGTTCGCTCTCTTCTCAGCCTCAGTGAGGGTCTCGAAGAAAGAAAACCAGTCCTTCTCGGAAACCTTGCAGACGTGCCTGATGGTGTCGGTTGCTCGCTGGATGCGCCCCTGCAAGGCCGATGAAAACCCCTTCCTGTCCTGTTTGAAGGCGAGGTAGAACATTTGCCACTGACCGGTCTCGTCGGAATAGGCGGGGCTGATTCCCCGGCCCGTGGACCCTCTGTTCTCCATTCCAAGCTGCTTGATGCGGTAATCTTCCCAGGCAAGGTCGAGAAGCCTGTGCGAGAGGTCGCTGACTTGGGTTTTCTCGTCGATGATGAGCCGAGAGAGCACCGAGAGCCCTCTCGCCTCCAAGGGCTTGGCTTCCCAGAGGAATTTTCTTGGGTCGGCGACTACACCGGCTCCAATCAAGAGTTGAGGCACACGTGGATTCCCTACCCCGGAAGGAAGCAGGTTTAGCTTAAGCCCGGCCGCAGTGTGACCGGCGTTGGCTCCTCCGTTAACTTTCATCACGCCCGCCGCGGGCTTCCCGGAGACGCTTTCGATTTCCTCGAGGATTTCATGAACGACACGGCCCTTGCCCTCGTCGCCCATACTTATACCCATCACGGAGATAAGGCTCGCAGTACTTTCCGGGCAAGTTTGCATGCTTGGGATTGCAGGAAGTATTAGGTGCGGGTGAAATCGCTTCGCTTGACCTCAATCACGTCGTGAGGGGAAGATTCCTTCTGCCCTGCGGGAGTGACCTGAAGGAAACTCGCCTTCTCTCTCAAGGCCTGGAGATCCTCGGCGCCAAGATATCCGAGACCAGCTCTCAGACCGCCGGTAAGGCTCTCGATGGTTTCACTGACGGATCCAGCCACTTCCTTGAGTGCTTCGATTCCCTCCGGGGTACTCTTGGCGAGCAAATCCTCCTCACTGTGACCATAACGGGCCGCGGAGCCCTCCTTCATAGCCTCCATGCTGCCCATGCCGCGATACTGCTTGTAGTATTTTCCCTCGATTTCGATGATTCTACCCGGGGCTTCCCTGCATCCGGCGAGCAATCCCCCGCAAATAACGGCTTGGGCGAGGGTCAGGGCCTTCACGATATCACCGGATTTCGTTATTCCTCCGTCGGCCAATATGGATGCGCCTTTATTCCTCGCTCCCACGGTGGCCGCATACAGGGCGCTCATCTGGGGAACCCCGACACCCGCCACGACCCTAGTCGTGCAAATTGAACCGGGCCCCTGACCTACCTTGATGGCATCTGCGCCGGATTCGACGAGAAATTCCACGCCTTCTCCCGAGGTGACGTTGCCTGCCAAAATGGTAAGCTCGGGAAAGGACTCCCTGATGAAGCGAGTCGCGTCTCCGACTCCCTTGGTGTGCCCATGGGCCGTTGAAACGGCAATTACGTCGAGCCCCTGGTCCACCAACTCCTCAACATGCGTCCGGAGGTCTTCCCTGTCCATTTCGCCATCCGAGTTCCTCGGAACGGAGATTGCGGCGCCGCAAAGGAGCCGGAACTTCTCATCCCTGGCGGGCTTAACGTGATCCCGGCTTTCCTCCATGATGCGTTCGATGTCGCTGAGGGTGTAGAGACCCCTGAGGCGGTCGTTCTTGTCCACAACGAGCAACTTGTGGATCCCCATGTGCTTGCTGAAGAAATCATCCGCAGTCTTGATGGGGTCGGTTCCTACCTCATTCTCGCAAATAGTGTAGACTTCTTCCCTGGCAAGCATTCCATCGGTAACCTTCCGTTCCCGGTATCTCTTCTTGACCACTCTTCCCGGAAGCAAACCGAGCAAACTGCCCTTTTCATCAACAATCGGAAAGGTGCGAAACTGGAAGTGTTTGTCCTCGATCAGCTGGAGGACGTCTCCTATTTGCTTGTCGGCGGTAATGGTAATGGGGTCCTGAATGAGCCCGTGGACGTGATACTTGACCCTGGCGACCTCCTTGACCTGCTGCCGTTTACTCATGTTGTAATGGATCAAGCCAATGCCTCCGCAGAGGGCCATGGCAGTCGCCATGTCGGATTCGGTCACCGTGTCCATGTCGGACGAAAGGATGGGAACGCTGAGCTTGATGGACTCTGAAAGGGTCGTCTCCAGCCTGACTTGCCTCGGCAACACCTCGGAATAACGAGTGGCGAGGGAAATGTCGTCGAAGGTTAGACCGGAAGGAAAGCATTTCCGGAAAAAATCATCTGCCTTCAAGTAAAAGTCTTCATCCATAATTGGTTCTTACGTCATCGTATGAGTTAGGTTTATATGATAGAAAGCATCACATATTCCCACAAGTTTATTCCATGAGCAGTTCACGGCATTTTCGGCTTTACGAAGAAAGATTCAACCATCCCTTGCAAACCAGTCACGGGGAATGGGACGTTCGCCGTAGCATCATTCTTCGAGAGGAAGTGGGCGAGGGGACCGTCCGGTATGGGGAAGTTGCGCCGACCCCAGGTTTTGTCGGCGGTGATTTCCAAGCCTTGATCGAAGAAGCGCAGGGGTGGGTTCGTGGCCAGGGGACCAATCCAAGTCCGCTGTTTGCTTCTGCCCTCAGTTGTCTGTCGTGTGGAATCTGGTCGATGCAAAAGACGGAGTCGATTTCGACTTCTCCTGTCTTTTCTGCCCGCTTGCACTTTCCCGGGGGGGAAGTTCCGGTGAGCGAAGGAACCGTGAAGAGAAAAATCGGTATAGGCCTCGTTCACCAAGAAATCGCGGAGACCCTTTCCTGGCTTTCCTCACTTCCAGGCTCCGTAAAGGTCAGGCTTGATGCCAACGAGTCTCTGGACGCCGATTCCTTGGGTGCTTGGATCAATGCGCTTGATGGAGAGGAACGTTTGGAGATGATCGAACAACCACTTCCGCGCGATCAGCTTGACGTCATGGTTGCCATGGCCGAGGAATCCACCGTTTCCCTGGCGGTCGATGAAAGCGTCTTTTTCTTCGGAGGGGGCTATGAGGTAAGGCAAAAGGGGTGGACGGGACTCTGCGTCATTAAGCCTGCCCTCATGCCGAATTGGGTGGAAATGATGAATTTCATCAAGTCCGAACCTAAGAAATGCGTCGTATCAACGGTTTTCGAGAGCCCCTTTGGGTTCGAGGCAGTGTGCCGCTGCGCTTTGCTCGCCGATACGGTAGCGGGTTTGGACAGGGGGCCGCTCGAAGGTAGGGCAGGAGAGTTCCCCCAACACCACCAACACCCTCTCTATCCACTCTCGGTCGGAGTCGATCGACTGGAGGAACTCTGGGAAACCCTATGAGACGGTCTTTCCAGTGGTTGAACGGGGAGTGGGTGGATCCTGCAAACGATCATGGAGATTCAAGGATCCGATTTGCAACAGAGATGATTCAGTTGTTGAGCGAGGGTACTTCCGCAGATTTTTCGACTGGCCGGTCTTTTGTGCAGGAGGATGAATGCTCCTCTGTTTTGCCGGAGGGATCCTTGCTCTGTTTCGAGACGGGTGGGACTTCGGGTAAACCCTCCCGGGTCATTCACTCGTTGGATTCTCTCGCGAATGCAGTGGATGGTCTGCAGGCAAGAATCGGAAATGACGCCATCTCGTCTATTTGTTGCCTCCCCTTGTCTCATCTCGGTGGATGGATGCAGGTCTTCCGAGCCATCCGGACGGGTGGATCGGTGTTGTTCCGACATTATCGCGATCTCGAGAGTGAGGAAATGACGACCGAGGCCGTGGGCCGATGGATTTCCCTGGTGCCCACCCAGTTACATCGACTGGTTCGATCGTCCCGGGCGCTCTCCAACCTGAGAGCCTTCAAGGGAATATTTGTTGGAGGAGCAGCCATCAGCCAACGGCTGGCTTCCCTTTGCCGCAAGGAAGATCTCCCGATCTGGCCGACCTATGGAATGACTGAAACCGCCGGCATGGTTACCCTTTTGCGGGCCGATGAGTTTTTGAATGGAAGGGAAGGAGTGGGACCGGCTCTCGACCACGCCGAACTTTTTCTCTCCAGGGATCATGGCAAGCTGGTGATTAGGTCGCAAAGCTTATGCCTGGCCAAACCACCCAAATTCCTGAGTCCTGGCGCATCTTTCCAGACCGAGGATTTTGGCGAAGTGGATGGTGAGGGTTATTGGAAGATCACGGGAAGAGGGGACAGGCTAATCGTCTGCGGCGGAGAAAACCTGGACCCTTGCCTTGCGGAAAGCGTCATTCTGCAGACGGGTATGGTCGAAGAGTGCGTCGTTGTGGGTGTCGAGGACGAAGAGTGGGGGCGAGTGGCAAAGGCTTACGTTACGCCCCCGAGCGTCGACCTAAAGGCATTGGAGCGGGCTTGCACGGAGAAACTACCGGCCATTAATCGTCCCAAGCAATGGTCGGCGGTCGAGGTGTTGCCACTCTCCGAGATGGGCAAGCCCCGTATTTGACTCAGATTTCGTCGACGATCTTATCGGCCAATCCGTATTCGATGGCCTCCTTCGCATTGAGGTAAAAGTCCCGATCCGTATCGAGCTGAATCTTCTCCAGTGGTTGTCCGGAGGTCTTGGACAGAATGCCGTTGAGCTCTTCCCTTAATTTTTCCATTTCTTCGGCTTGGATGTTGATGTCGACCGCGGCGGCAACCATACGCCCGGTAATAAGCGGTTGGTGGATAAGAACCCTCGAGTGGGGATAGAGGAAACGCTGTCCCTTGGTAGCTCCGCAGAGGAGGATCGATCCCATGCTGGCGGCCATGCCCGTAACGACTACCTTGATGGGTGAGCTGATGAGCTGCATGGTATCGAAAATGGCCATGCCGGCCGTAATGGAGCCTCCCGGTGAATTGATATAGAAAGTGATTTCCTTTCCGGGGTCCGAAGATTCGAGAAAAAGCAGCTTTTCGGTCAAGTCCCTTGCGGAACGGTCACTGACTTCCCCCCAAAGAAATATTTTTCGCTGCTCGAGGAACTTGCTTTGAATCATTTCGGTGACGGAGTCACGCTTCTTGTCTTTATCTTCGCTCATGAGATTTTAATGGATATCGAAATTAGTCGTTGGAGTCGAGCATCCGAATGCGCCGGAGGTGCCTTCCTCCCTCAAAACTTTCATTCAGCCAGGCGTCGACGATTTCGAGGGCAAGCTCTTGAGAAATTTGTCGCTGACCGAGTGATAGGACGTTGGCGTCGTTGTGCTGCTTGGCCAGTTTGGCTGTCTCTACGGACCAGCAAAGGGCGCACCTTACGCCTTTGACCTTGTTGGCGGCCATGGCTTCGCCATTACCGCTGCCTCCCAGGACGATGCCTAGGTCGCAGAGCCCTTCCGCCACCGCTTCCGCAGCCGGGCGGACATAGTCGGGGTAGTCGACGGACTCTTCGGAAAAGGTTCCGAAATCCTTCGTTTGATAGCCCTTTTCAAGCAGGAATAGGTTGATCGCCTCCTTGTGGGTATAACCGGCATGATCGGTTCCCAAGGCTATGCGCAGGGTGTTCTTTTCATTCGTCATTTCCTGCCTAGCTTGAATAGGATTCAGGATGAAGAGGACAAGCAGAAAACCAACAAGGACTCAAATAAGTCCCAGTTCCATTTTCCCTTCTTCCGAAATCAGGTCCTGCGACCAGGGCGGGTCCCAGACGATTTCAACCTCCGCATCGTCAATTCCGGGAAGCTCTAGAACCTTGCCTTTGACGTCCTCGGCAATGACCGGCCCCATTCCGCAACCCGGGGCGGTGAGGGTAAGATCCACGAAGGCGATCCTTCCTCGATCCGCAACGTCCTCGATCTCCACGCGATAGATCAACCCCAAGTCCACTACGTTGACCGGAATCTCGGGATCAAAGACGGTTTTGAGGTTTTCCTTGATTTGCTCAGCATCGGCCGGGGTCTGGTCCGAGTGGTCTTCCCGATTGGTAGTTTCAGCCGAATCCTCGCCTAGAGCGTCGGCATCCTTGGCGGCTATCCTGTACATGCCTTCCAATGTCATCACCGTAAAGTTTCCACCCAGACGGTGGGTTATGGTTACTTTGTCTCCCTTGGCGAGAGTGAATTCCTCGCCATGTGGGATCAAGGTAGCGCAAACGTCACGAGTCAATTCGATCTCTGTTTCTGAAGTCGACATGTTTAGCGGTTTTTCAGGTGTCAAAGGATTTGGAAATCGATTCCCTGACCGACTCCAGTTGGTCCTTGATGCGGATTTTTTCGATCACCTCCTCGAAGAACCCAAGGACGATCAGTCTTTCGGCCGTGGAACGAGGAATTCCCCTGCTAAGGAGATAAAAAAGCTCTTGCTCGTCAATTTTGCTGGTCGTGGCTCCGTGGCTGCATTTGACGTCGTTAGCCAAGATCTCAAGACCGGGAAGAGAGTCAGCCTTCGCCGTGTCGCTCAAGAGCAGGTTGCGATTACTTTGGTAGGCATTGGTGGAGCCGGCTCCGTTTTCAACCTTGATCAATCCGGAAAAGACGGACTTGGCCTGATCGAGCAAGGCATTCTTGAAGGTGAGGCTGCTTTTACCGTTAGGGGCGAGGTGGTGCTGCATCGTCCTTTGGTCGAACAACTGTTTTCCGCGTCCGAGCGCGAGCGAGGAAAGGTCGAACTCAGCACCTTCTCCGGATAGGCAACCTTTGGATTCGACCCGAGTTTGTGCCGATCCGAGATGAACGGCAACGTTGGATAAATGGGCATCGGCGCAAACCTCAAAGTTTTCAAGGTTGTGAAAGGTGCTCTGGCTATTCAGTTCTTGAATCAAGATTCTTTCGATTCTGGATCCTTCCCCTGCCTTGATCATGGTAAGGTTGGTGAAGAAACCGTTGGAGTCCCCTACGGACGAGCTTAGTCGCTCTATGAGGGTAAGTTTGGAATACGGTTCCAATTCTATGAGATTGAGGTGGAACCTGGCGAGATTCTCGCCTCCGGGATTGTGTTCTATGAAAAGGGGTTCCTTGACGGTAGCGTCTCGGTTTGTCTTGAGGTAGAAACCTGCCTCGAAAAATGCCCTTGCAAAGTGAAAGCTTTCATCGGCGCCCAAACCCGGTCCGGAGAATTCTTGCAATCCACCAAGTAGGTCCGGTTCCTCAAGGATCACTTTATCCAGTTTCCTTAGGCAGACTCCTTCACTAAGATCGGAGGACTCAAAGGAAATGCTTTCCTCGGAGCTGTCCAAGCCGGTAACCTTGGAGAATCCGAGGCGACTCTTTTGAGAAAAACGCCAACGTTCATCCCTCAAGGGCGAGGCAAGTTTGCATGCCTTTTCCCAGTTTTCCTTGCGGAAATCTGCGAACCATCCGGGTTCCCAAGACCTCTCGCCGGCAAAATCGTCGAAGAAGGTCCTGTCGGAGAGGATCGAAGATTCAGAATGCGTGACTGGAGAGGGCATACTCATGAATGAAGGAAGCAGAGGATCAGCCGACAGAGCCTTCCATTTCCAAGTCGATGAGTCTTTTGAGTTCCACGCTGTATTCCATGGGGAATTCCCTGATCAGGTCATTGACGAAACCATTTACGCACAAGCTCATTGCCTCGGGTTCACTCATGCCTCTTTGTTGCATGTAGAAAATCTGCTCGGCACTTACTTTTGATACGCTGGCTTCGTGTTGAACGGAGTTGTCGCGCCCTCGAACGGTAATGGCAGGATAGGTGTCAGTTTCGCTCTCCGCGTTGATGAGCAGCGCATCACATTCGGTATTGTTTTTGCAATGGCTGGGGCGTCCGGGCATTTCCACTAGTCCGCGGTAGGAAGAGCGCCCTTTCCCTATGGAAATCGACTTGGCTATGACGTTGCTGGTCGTTTCACTGGCAGCGTGTACCATTTTGGCGCCCGTATCTTGGTGCTGTCCGTCGTTGGCCAAAGCGATGGAAAGAACTTCTCCGCGGGCTTTTCTTCCCTTCAGGATGACTCCGGGGTATTTCATGGTCAGCCTGGAACCTATGTTGCAGTCGATCCAGCGAACTTCGGCCTCTTCTTCGGCAAGGGCTCGCTTGGTCACCAGGTTGAAAACGTTGTTCGACCAGTTTTGCACCGTGATGTACTGAATCTTGGCCCCCTTCAGGGCAACCAGTTCAACTACTGCGCTGTGTAGAGTGGAAGTTTCGAACTTAGGGGCCGTGCATCCCTCCATGTAAGTTATTTCGGCGCCTTCGTCGGCAATGATCAAGGTGCGTTCGAATTGTCCGAAGTTCTCCGCATTGATTCTGAAATAGGCCTGGAGGGGTTGCTCAAGTTTGACCCCCGGGGGAACGTAGATGAAGCTTCCTCCGCTGAAAACGGCGCTGTTTAGAGCGGAAAACTTGTTGTCGGATGTGGGTATGACCTTGCCGAACCATTTCTTGAAAATCTCCGGGTGCTCTTTGAGCCCCTCGGTTGAGCCCATGAAAAGCACGCCCTTCTCCTCCAGGTCATCCTTCATCCTTGAGTAAGCCGCTTCACTGTCGAACTGGGCTTCCACGCCGGCTAGAAACTTTCTCTCCTGTTCCGGAATGCCGAGCCT
>Ga0160422_10000084_pt1 | contig 50018 bp, 63 predicted proteins | sample Fk160mmetaG_FD_108192 | JGI IMG/M metagenome (GOLD analysis project Ga0160422, IMG submission 108192) | Marine microbial communities from the Central Pacific Ocean - Fk160115 60m metaG | ecosystem: Environmental > Aquatic > Marine > Oceanic > Photic zone | place: The Central Pacific Ocean... | reverse complement strand
CTAATAATCACGGAGAGAGAGGGATTCGAACCCTCGACAAAAGTTACCTCCTGTAACTCCTTAGCAGGGAGCCGCTTTCAACCACTCAGCCACCTCTCCAGTTACTATAAGATTATCAACTTTTGTGCAAACCTTCAAAATTGTTTTATTAATCGAAACGTCTAGTAAATTTCCACTCTTGGTAATCTGTTTTTAAAAGCACATAATATTTCCCACGGAATAGTTGAAGATTTATCTGCCCAATCAATTGGAGTAATAGATTTATTTCCATCAGAGCCTAGTAATAATACAGTATCACCCACATTAATATTTTTTGAATTAGTAATATCTATCATTAGTTGATCCATTGTTATAGATCCAATTTGAGGATAGTAAATTCCATTATGGAGAAGATTTAATTTATTAGACAGTTTTCTTGATATTCCATCTGCATATCCAATACTTATAACAGCAATTTTTGTTTTCTTATTACTTATAAATCTTCGGCCATAACTAACTCCTATATTTTTATCGATATGTTTTATAAAAGATACTTTAGATTTTAAAAATAAAGCTGGCTTTAACTTGATATTGTTTAAAAATGGACTTAAGGGACTATATCCATACATTAATAATCCTATTCTTACCATATCAAAATGAAAGTCTTGTGACAGTAAAGTACCCGCAGAATTCGAAAGATGCTTTGTAATTTGAGGATATTTTTTTATATTTATTTTATTAAGTACTTTTATAAATTTATTCTTTTGTATTTGCGTAAAACTTTTTTTATCTAAAGCATTATCCTCATCCGCAAATGCCAGATGACTGTAGATTCCATCAACATATATATTTTGCAAATTCATTATCTTTCTAAAATTCTTCAGAAAATAATTAGTATCAAAACCTAGCCTTGACATTCCAGTATCTATTTTTAAATGTAAAGGGAATTGTTTTTTATATTTCAGTCCAATTTCATCACATAATATGCAATCCTTCATATCACTTATAGTTGGCACTAAATTATTCTTAAAGCAAATTAAAAGATCCTTTTTGCTATAAATATTTCCTAGAATAAGTATTGGAGCTTTAATACCTGAGGAACGAAGCTGAATGCCCTCTTGTAGGGTTGCAACACCTAATTGATTAGCACCCCCACGAATGGCATTTTCTGAGACAAATACTGCATCATGGCCATAACCATCAGCTTTAACTACAGCCATAAATTTACAATTTGGCTTAAGTATTGATTTTATTTGACGCACATTATATCTAATAGCATCGCCACTTAACTCTATCCAAGCTCTCTGAGTTGGATCAATAGACGCTAAGGAACTTGAGTGCGAAATTACATTATTTTGATAATTTCTAAATTCACTTTGCATTAAATAATTCGCACTTTACATGCGTTTATATGAATATACAGTTAGGATGACATGTAATTGGGATATTGGCATGAGCCAGACTCTCGTTTTAAATGCTTCTTATGAACCTTTAAACATTACTTCCTGGAGGAGAGCGATTATTTTAATGCTAAAAGGTAAGGCAGAGAGTTTAGAGGAAGATAATTCTTATCAAATTCATGAAGGCAAAAAACTTCCCACAGTTATTAGATTAAGATATTATGTGAAAGTTCCTTATAGAGAAGTATCACTTACTCGAAAAAATATATTACTTAGAGATAATAATACCTGCCAATACTGTGACCATAGAATAAGTGATCTTTCAATAGATCATGTTATACCAAGAAGTAAGGGTGGTAAAGATCATTGGGAAAATGTTACTACGGCATGCCTAAGATGCAATGTACAAAAAGGAGATCGAACTCCTGAAGAAGCAAATATGCCTTTAAAGAGAAAACCTTATAAACCTCTTAGTAATTTAAATTTTGAAGCAACTCGACAAATTTACTCTGGCAAACATAAAGAGTGGGGAAAATATGTAATAGGAGTTGCAGCTTAAAAAAATATATATATATTTATTTATCAATCTTCCATATTAAAATCTTCCATTTGTTTTTTTTGTTCTTGGGCAATGCAAGCATCAATCACTTCTTCTAGTTGTCCAGAAAGCATTGGTTCTAAAGAAAAATTGCACCCTAATCTATGATCAGTCACTCTATTATCTTTATAATTATAAGTCCTTATTTTCTCACTCCTATCTCCAGTGCCAACTTGTAAAAGTCTTTCTGATCTTTCTTTTTTATTTGCTTCATCTAATTGAATCTCATACAGTTTTGCTCTTAAAATTTCCATAGCTCTCTCTCTATTTTGCAACTGAGATCTTTCTTGAGTGCAAAAAACTCTTATCCCGGTAGGTTTATGTAAAAGATCTATTGCCGTCTCAACTTTATTAACATTTTGTCCTCCAGCTCCACCAGACCTTGCTGTGCCAACCTCTATATCTGTTGGATCAATTTTTACTTCAACTGGATCAACTTCTGGCATTACAGCAACAGTAGCCGTTGAAGTATGAACTCTACCTTGAGATTCTGTAGCAGGGACTCTCTGTACCCTATGAACTCCTGCTTCGAATTTTAATTGACTATATACAGAATCACCTTTAACGGAGATAACTAGCTCCTTAAAGCCTCCCAGGTCCGCTTCTGAAGCGCTTATTGGTTTTACAGTCCATCCAATTTTTTGTCCATATCTTTCATACATTCTGGCCAAGTCTCCAGCCCAAATGCATGCTTCATTACCACCTGCCCCGGCTCGAATTTCTAACATTACACTTCTTTCATCTCTCGGATCTTTTGGGAGCAGCGCAATTTTTATTTTTTGAATAAGTTTATCCTTTGAATTATGAAGTTGAGTTAATTCCTCATTAATTAATGATTCCATTTCTTTATCATCTTTTGTTTCTTTGAGAAGCTTCTTTGAATCCTCAATCTCCTTATCAATTTTTATTAAAATATTGAAATCATTAACTAATGGCTCAAGTTTTGATCTTTCTCGAGCAACTGATTCAAGCTTCTTAGGGTTATTAGATATATCTGGGTCTGCAAGTTGCAAATCTAAATTTTCAAAACTCTCAGTAGCTGTTTTCAACCTTGAGAGTAATATTGAGTATTCCAATTGAAATTATTAGAAATTATGATTCTTTAGTTTTTTTAGTTTCTTTCTCCGTAGATTTTGTTGAACCCATCCCGTATTTTTTCATAAATCTATCAACTCTACCTTCTGTATCAAGAATCTTTTGAGTCCCTGTAAAGAATGGATGATTACCACTCCAAACATCAACATGTAGCTCAGGTTGAGTTGATCCTGTGGTCATTACAACTTCTCCGTTACAAATCACTTTCGCATCCGGATACCATTTTGGGTGGATTTCTGACTTAGGCATAATAAATTTAGCGTTTGGAATACTGTGGAGCTTTTCTTGCCTTCTTAAGGCCATATTTTCTCCTTTCTTTTGCTCTTGGATCTCTACTTAGATGCCCTTCTGTCTTGAGGGGCTTTCTATTATCTAGAGATAGTTCACAAAGAGCTCTTGCCGCTCCCTGTTTTATAGCATCAGCTTGACCTGTCAATCCTCCACCATAAACATTTACAAATACATCATAAGAATTTTCCAATCCTAAGGTTTGTAAGGGAGCTTTAACTGAATTGAGGTGTAAGGGATTGTAATTTAAATAATCATCACCAGAGCGGCCATTTATTTTTATTTGACCATTTCCTGGGATGAGTCTCACTCTCGCTACTGAAGTCTTACGTCTTCCAGTTCCCCAATATACAGCTTTGTTCTTAACTTGACTATTCATAAATTTATTTTAATTATTTAATAATACAGGATTTTGCGCAACATGAGGATGATCAGGGCCTCTGTATACTTTTAATTTTCTAAATTGTTGCCGACCCAAAGTATTATGGGGCAACATCCCTTTAACTGCTTGCTCAATTATCCTTTCCGGTATTCTATTTTGGAGACTTTCAAATTTTTCCACTTTCATGCCACCAGGTCTACCAGAATGTCTTCTGTATAATTTCTGAGAGGATTTTTTACCAGAAACTTCAATTTTTTCAGCATTAATAACAATAACAAAATCGCCAGTATCTAAATGAGGAGTAAAAGAGGGTTTATTTTTACCTCTCAACATTGTTGCGATTTCCGTTGCTAGTCTTCCAAGCTTTTTGTTTTTAGCATCAACTAGGTACCAATTTCTCTCTAAAGATTCAATTGAAGGTGTAGTTGTTTTGTTCATCAATCTAAATCTAGAATGAAATTAAATAATACATCATTGAAGGAGAAATAAACAATTTTTTTCAAAAATTTGAGATTTAAATCTGAAAAATTTTTTTTAATTCTTTAATTAAAATTATGATTTTCCTGATATAAGAAATTTAGGAAAAAGATCTTGATTACTTTTTTGACTAAAAATCTTTTTTTCATAGACTGCATTAATGAAGCAAAGCCCCTTTGAAGGAGCTGATTCAAGAACTTCTTCTTTCTTTTTATTCACCCATCTATTATAAAAAATTTTGGGGGAGATTTTTTTTTCTCCTACCAAAACAAGTTGACCAACTATTGCGCGAACCATTCCGTAAAGGAATCCAGTGGCTTTTATATCAATAAAAATTATCTCGCCATATCTTTGTATTGTTATTTCTTTGATAGTCGTTATTGAAGTAGATCTATTACTTCCCATTTTTTGAAAAGCAAAGAAATCATGCTGCCCTTCCAACCCATTTAAGGCATCTTGCATAGAAAGCTCATCTAACACTTTTTGATAACGATGCCATGTCCAATTGTTAATAAAAATATTAGGTAATTTACTGTTATTTATTACATATCTATAGTGTCTATATTTAGTGGAATAACAAGCATGCCATTCATCTGGAACACTCACTGATTCTAATATTCTTATACTTCCTGGTAATTTGCCATTTAAAGCGGGAGCCCATCTATTTGCAGGCAAAACACAATATGAATCAAAATGTATAACTTGTCCCGCAGCATGAACCCCTGCATCTGTTCTTCCCGCAGCAAAAGTCCTAACTTCTTGTTTAGAAAGTTGTTTAATAGCTCTTTCTAATGTCTCTTGTATAGTATGGCTTTGTTTTTGCCTCTGCCAGCCAGAATAATCGGAGCCATTATACTGAATTCTTAGAGCTACCCTATTCAAGAAAAACTATTTAAACTAATTCAATAATTGCCATTTGAGCATTATCTCCCTTCCTTGCGATAGTTCTTACAATTCTTGTGTATCCACCGTCTCTATCTCCGTATCTTTCTTTAGCTTTCTCAAATAAGGAATGAACCAATTTTTTATCATAAATATATCCAAGAGCTCTCCGCCTAGAAGCCAAAGAACCATCCTTAGCTAATGTGATCATCCTTTCAGCTTCATTTCTTAAAGCCTTTGCTCTGGCCTTCGTTGTAGTAACTCTACCTTCTCTTATCAACTGTGTTGTTAAACCTCGTAAAAGTGCCTTCCTTTGATCAGCAGGCTTACTTAAAAGAGGGATTCGTAGTTGGTGTCGCATGATATAAAAAAATTAATTAAACAGAGGTTCTACTTTGAGGAATAGAAATACCTATGCGCTCAAGAGCTTCAATCACCTCATCCGCAGATTTTGAACCAAAGTTCTTGATTTCTAAAAGGTCTTCATAGCTAAATCCCATTAGATCAGATACGGAATTAACTTGAGCTCTTTTTAAGCAATTATAAGCCCTAACAGACAAGTTTAATTCCTCTAGAGGTATTTGAGCCTCTGGAGAGGGTTCTGGTTCCTCAGGAATTTCTTCAACCATTGTAACAGTTGCAAGTGGTTGGAATAGTTCAATTAATTGATTAGCAGCCTCAGCAATTGCATCATCAGGACTAGTTGAACCATCGGTAACAACTTCCATTTTTAATCTCTCCCTACCAGTACCACCTTCCGCTACAGCTGTCTCATCAATCGTAAAGTTCACTCTTTTAACTGGCATAAAAACTGCATCTATTTGCAAAAGATCAATAGAGGTTGTTTCTTCATTCCTTCTATCTACAGGCCTATAACCAGTACCTCTCTCTACATGTACTTCTAGCTCTAGATTATGTCCATCTTGTATTGTTGCAATTGGTTTTTCTCCATCTACAACTTCAACTTGAGATGAAAATTGAATATCATTAGCTTTAACCTCCATTGGTCCACTAGCGACTAATCGACCAATTTCAACTTCATTACTTGAACTATTTATAGAAAGTTGTTTGCAATTAAGGAGAATGTCTAGAACATCCTCTCTTACTCCAGGGACTGTGGCATATTCATGGTTAACACCTGCAATTCTTACAGCTGTGACAGCACTTCCCTCTAATCCACCCATTAGAACTCTTCTTAGAGAGTTTCCTAATGTAGTAGCTTGCCCCCTTTCAAGAGGTCCTATTAAGAAAGTACCCGTCTGTGAGCGATCATCTGAGATTTGATGGTCAATTCTGTCAATCTGGTATTGCAACACGGAAAATAAAAGATAATTGAATTTGGAAATGAAAGAGATAATCTAAACGCGTCTGCGTTTAGGTCTTCTGCATCCATTATGTGGTAATGGAGTTACATCTCTTATTAGAGTTATTTCTAAACCAGCAACTTGTAAAGCTCTTATGGCGGTTTCCCTACCTGAACCAGGTCCCCTAACTAAAACCTCTATTTGTCTCATTCCCTGATCAAGAGCTCTTCTTGCAGCAGATTCAGCGGCTGTTTGCGCGGCAAAAGGCGTTCCTTTACGAGCCCCTTTAAAGCCACTAGCGCCAGCTGATGACCAAGAGATAACGTGCCCTGATGTATCCGAAATCGAAACAATAGTATTATTGAAAGTGCTCTGAATGTGCACTACTCCATTTGGCACATTTCTTTTTGATTTCTTGGATCCTGTTTTTTTTGCTTGGGCTGCCATAATTTTTAAATAATAAGATTAGTTTTTGTAAAGAGAAAACACATTATTTATTTCTTCCTTCCTGCCACCGTCTTTCTTGCACCTCTTCTTGTTCTTGCATTAGTTCTGGTCCTTTGACCTCTTACAGGAAGACTCATTCTATGTCTCCTTCCACGTATACAGCCAATGTCTTGGAGTCGTTTAAGAGCCATCCCCTCTTGCCTACGTAAGTCACCCTCAACAGTAAAAGCTTCTGTAGCTCCCCTTAATTTTTGAACATCTGCATCTGCTAGATCCTTAACTCTAGTATCAGGATTAACACCTGTATTAGCTAATATGAGTTTAGATCTTGTAAGACCTATACCATAAATGTAAGTAAGGGCGATTTCAACTCGCTTTTCGCGAGGTATGTCTATGCCTGCAATCCTAGCCACTTGATTTTAATAAATAATAGTTTTTAAATTTAATTTGGTAATTAAATGTCATCAGAGATTAACCCTGACGCTGTTTGTGTCTAGGGCTCGCGGTGCAAATAACCATTACCCTGCCGTGTCTACGAATCACGCGGCACTTGTCACACATTTTTTTTACTGAGGCTCTAACCTTCATTAGGTTTTTCTCACTAAAATATCAATACTATATTCTACAACATAACTAAGCCATTTTTTGACTTATTTCTTCAGAAATAATTTTTAGGTCTCTATCGCCATCAATATTAATAAGAATTTTTTGATTTTCATAGAAACTAATTAAAGGATATGTTGTCTCCTTATAAATTTTTAATCTTGTTCTGATCGTATCTTCATTATCATCTGATCTTCCTCTATTTAGCAATCTCTCAACTAGAACATCTTCTGCAATAATAAAATTTATGACCATATCTAAAGACTGATCAATTGTATTAAGAACTTTATTTAAAGCATCAGCTTGCGATAAGTTTCTAGGATAACCATCTAATATCCATCCTTTGTGTTGAGTAAAAAGATTCTTTCTTACTATTTCTAAAACTAATTCATCATTAACTAATTTACCAGAATTTATAACTTCCTCGACTTTTATACCCAAATTAGTTTTTAATTTGACTTCATTTCGCAATAATTCACCAGTTGATAAATGCAGATAGGACAATGAATTGCATACCAATGAAGCTTGTGTGCCTTTTCCCGCTCCAGGTGGGCCTAAAAATAATAAATGTTTTTTCATCAATTATTTACTAAACCCTCATACCTCTGAGAAATAACATATGTTTGAATTTGTTTTGCAGTATCTATAGCTACTCCAACAAGAATTAATAAGGATGTAGCTCCTAAGCCTTGAAAAGTTTGAACATTTGTAGCTCTCTCGACCGCAGCAGGAATAATTGCTACAGAGCCTAAGAAAAGACCTCCTAGTAAAGTTAATCTATTTTGAATACCTGTTAAATAATTTGTAGTCTTAGAACCAGGTCTTACTCCTGGAATTGCAACTCCTCCTTTTTTAAGATTAGATGCTACATCTACAGGATTTATTGTAAGAGACGCATAAAAATAAGAAAAGCCCAATATTAAAGCAAAAAAAGTTAATGCATATGGCCATGGATTAGAGGCACTTGGATTAAGAGCACTTGCAAACTTTATTAAAATTGGATTTCCAGTTACATTAGCTATAGTTATTGGAAGGAAAATAAGTGCTGAGGCAAATATAATAGGCATCACTCCTCCAGCATTTAATTTTAGAGGCAAATAACTCTGTCTTGTTGGTAAAAGCGAGGGACTGCCAATTTGTCTTTTTGCACTGACTATTGGAATTCTTCTTGCCCCCTCTTGAACAAAAATTATTCCTACGATAGTTAAAAGGAAAACTCCTAATAAAACTAAAATACCTAGAACATCTCCTCTATCGCCAGTTTGCGCTTTCTCAATTGTCGAACTCAAAGCTTTGGGTAATGTTGCAACAATATTCAAAAATATAACTAATGAAGCACCTTGACCTATCCCTTTCTCTGTAATAATCTCACTAAACCACATAACAATCATGGAACCAGTAACTAAAGCGATAGAGGTTTGTAAAACAAAGGTGGATTGACTTATTCCTTCCATAGCATATTGTCTAAGAATTAGAGAAAAAATAATACTTTGAAGAAATCCCCACCCTAGCGAAACATATCTGGTGATTTGGGCTATTTTTCTTCTACCTGCTTCTCCTTCATTTTTTTGAAGATCTTCTAAAGCAGGTAAGGCAGCCGTCAAAAGTTGAATAATAATAGATGCATTAATAAAAGGTAAAATCCCAAGTGCAAATATACCAAGAGTTGAAATACCACCTCCAGTAAAAATATCTAAGAAACCAATTAATTGTCCCCCTTGATCAATAAAGCTTTTAAAAGCTTCTCTATCTATACCCGGCACTGGAATATAAATTCCTAATCTAACTAGTAAAAGTAAACCTAATGTTGTGAGGACTCTACTCCTTAACTCTTTATTTAAAAAGAGTTGAGTAAGTATTTCTGATGCTGTTGGATTTCTACTTTTTTTTACTAACATATAAACATTCTAGAAATTGTTAAAAATAAAATTGTAAGTCAATTTATAACTTTACAGGTTCCACCTGCATCTTCAATTTTCTTCAAAGCAAGCTTTGTAAAAGCATGAGCCTCTACTTCTAATTTTACTTTAACTTCACCATTACCTAAAATCTTGAGAGGGAATTTAGGCTTAAAAAGAATTCCTTTTTTAACAAGAGTATCCAAATTGACAGTCTCACCTTCTTTATAATTGGATAATTTGTCTAGATTGATTATTGAATAAGACTTTTGGTTAATTATTTCAAAATGCTTTAATTTAGGTACTCTTCTATAAAGTGGCATTTGCCCACCTTCAAATCCTGGCCTCGTAGGTCTTCCTGATCGAGATTTTTGTCCTCTCATTCCAAAGCCACAAGAAGCACCTTGTCCTGCGGCAATGCCTCTACCTTTTCTAAGTTTCTTCTTGCGAGAACCACTATTGGATTTTAAAGAATTTAATAAAGTCATGATTTTTACGAATAAAGCTGTTCAAGGGAGATACCTCTCTCTCTGGCAACAGATTTGTGAGTTCTTAGCTGAGATAAGGCGACCATTGCAGCTCTTGCATTATTGAGAGGAGTTTTACTGCCTAATCTTTTAGCTAAAACGTTTTTAATCCCAGCTAATTCCAATACTGTTCTAATAGAGCCTCCCGCTATAACCCCTGTACCTGGAGCAGCTGGTCTAATTAATACATTAGCAGCACCATCTCTACCAAGAGATAGTGTTGGGATTGAATTATTAGGAGTTAAAGGAACTCTGACAAGATTTTTTTTACCATCTGCAACGCCTTTCCTAACTGCACCAATAACGTCACCTGCTTTTCCAACACCAACGCCTACTTGACCTTTTTCATTACCAACAACAACGATTGCTCTAAAACTCATTTTCTTTCCACCTTTAACAGTTTTAGAAACTCGTCTAATCTGAACTACCCTTTCTTGCCAATCAGTATCTCTTTCAAGATTCTTAGAGTCTCTTCTGCCTCGTTTCCTATTATTTTTCTTGGGCTCATCTTGACTAATCGAATTAACTTGTTCGTTTTTAGTTTGCTTTTCTTGATTGATTGGTGTGTCTGTCATGATAATTAATAATATTTAGAATTTAAGGCCTGCATTTCTTGCTGCTTCAGCCAACGCTTTAATTCTTCCATGATATATCTTACCTCCTCGATCAAATACAACTTCGTTGATTCCTTCTTTAATAGCTCTTTGGGCTAATAATGTACCTACTGCAATTGATGATTCACAATTTGAAGTAGACTTATTTTTGCTATCTTTTAATTCTTTATCCATAGTTGATGCTGCACATATAGTAGCTTGAGCTTGATCATCAATAACTTGCGCATAGATATGGTTATTAGAACGAAAAACGGAAAGTCTAGGTCTAGATTTTGTGCCAACTAGAAACCGCCTAAGTCTTTTATGTCGCTTTTGAGTTTGTTTTTTTCTTGAAAGTGAAGTCATAATAAATTAGTATAAATTATTTTTTGCCAGATTTTCCAGCTTTTCTGATAATTCTTTCATCATGATATTTTATACCCTTACCTTTATAAGGCTCAGGAGGCCTAATTGATCTAATTTTTGCAGCTTCATTACCAACGATCTCTTTATCAATCCCAGTAACTATAACATTAGTGTTGCTCTCAACTTTATAAGTAATTCCTTCTGGAGGTACCATCTCTATCTGATGACTATACCCAGCGCTAACGATCAAATTTTTTCCCTTAACTTGCGCTCTTGAACCTACGCCAACAATTTCTAATTTTTTTGTAAAACCTTCACTTACACCCTCAACCATATTAGATACTAAAGTTCTACATAAACCATGTCTTTCTCTCGAGAAGCGTTTAGAAGTTGAAGGAGAAACAATTACTTCATTTTCTTTTTTATTAAAATCAACGCCTTCAGGCATTAAACGTTTTAATTCTCCTTTTGGACCTTTTACAGTAATTAAAAGACCATCAATATCAACAGAAACTTTTTCTGGGATTTTAACAGGTGATTTTCCAATTCTAGACATAATAAATCTCCTTAGTAGACATAGCAAAGAACTTCTCCACCAATTCCTTGTTTTCTAGCGTCACGATCACTCATAACACCTCTGGAAGTTGATATTATAGCAACTCCAAGACCACCTAGAACTTTTGGCAATGCTTTAGTGTTTTTATAAATTCTTAAACCAGGTTTACTTACCCTTTGCATTGATCTGATGGTTGGAAATCTACTTTTGCCACTATATTTTAGTCCAATGACAAGTTGTGATTTATAACCTTCACCCTCCTCATTAATATCAGTTATAAAGCCTTCTTTCTGCAACACTTTTGCTATGCTTCTTGACATTTTAGAAGCAGGTATAGAAGTAGTCGAATGCCTTTTTTGACTCGCATTCCTTATACGAGTAAGCATATCTGAAATTGGATCGTGATTTGACATAATTTAAAAATTAATTTCTGCTAAAGGGCATTCCTAATTCCTTCAGGAGAGCTTTCCCTTCTTCATCTGTAGAGGCACTCGTTACGATAGTAATATCCATTCCTCTAATAGAGTCAATCTTATCGAATGAGATTTCAGGGAATATAAGTTGCTCTTTAACACCAATAGTATAATTACCTCTTCCATCAAAGCTTTTTGGGTTCACACCTCTAAAGTCTCTGATCCTTGGAAGAGCTAGATTTATAAATCTTTCTAAAAAAGAATACATACGATCACCTCTTAAAGTCACGGAACAACCAATTGGCATACCTTGCCTGATTTTAAAACCTGCAATAGCCTTTTTTGCTCTTGTTACCAATGCTTTTTGCCCTGAGATGGTTGCAATTTCATTAAGAGAAGCTTCAAGGGCTTTTGAATTTTGAGCGGCTTCCCCAAGACCTCGGTTGATATTTACTTTAACAACCTTAGGGACTTGATGAATGTTTTTAAGGCCAAGATCTTTTAGTAATTTTGGCCTTATTGATTCTTTGTAACGATGCTTTAGTGTCATAATTTGAAAGGTAAATTCTGGTCTTTGTCAGAATTGAAAATTGTGAAAAAAGATTAGAGCATAATGATGAATTAATTAATCAATTAGTTCACCAGTCTTTTTCAATCTTCTCTTCTTCACTCCTTCTTTATCAATGAAAAATTCAATTTTACTAGTTAAATTTTTATCTTTAGAGAAAAACATAACGTTTGAAGCATGAATAGAAGCTTCCTCAGTAACTATTCTGCCAGTTTCTCCTTCTTGTGTTGGTTTAACATGCTTAGTTCTAAAATTTATACCTTTTACAATTAATCTATTTTGTAAAGGCATTGTCTTCAAAACTTCGCCGGTTTTACCTTTTTCCTTACCGTTAATGATTTTGACTAAATCACCCTTTTTAATTCTCATTTTAAAACCCTTTAGATTTTTAGTTTTCTTTACTGAATCCAACATTTAAATAACCTCCGGTGCTAAAGAAACAATCTTCGTGAAATTACGATCTCTTAATTCTCTTGCTACAGGGCCAAAGACTCTTGTTCCCTTTGGATTTTTATCCTCATTGATAAGAACTGCAGCGTTATCATCAAATCTTATTGAATTACCAGTATTTCTTCTTAAAGTCGCTTTGGTTCTTACAATTACAGCTTTAACAATATCTGACTTTTTTACTCCCATATTTGGTAAGGCATCCTTTACAGAAGCTACAATGACATCTCCAACATGAGCATATCTTCTATTAGAACCCAAAACTCTAATACATTGAAGTCTTTTAGCACCACTGTTATCAGCAACAGTTAGATAGGTTTCCTGTTGGATCATTTTTTATCCTCCGTGGCACTTACTGACTTATTAATAATTTCATCTATTGCCCACCTTTTGTGCGCACTTAAAGGCCTTGTCTCTTTAATTCTTACTCTATCTCCATTAGAACAACTATTATCAGGATCATGAGCTTTATACCTTGTGGTTCTGCTTACAATTTTTTTATAAGTGGGATGAGGATACCTATTGATTACAGCAACTACGACAGTCTTATTCATTTTGTCGCTTACAACAGTTCCTACTCTTTCTTTTAATGCCATGGTTTTAATTAGTCAGAAGATGTTGGGGGATTAGATTGACTTTTTGATAGAGTCAATAATTGAGCAATTTGCTTTTTCACAATTTTAAACTTATGCGTCTCATTGAGTTGCCTAGTGGCTTGTTTAAAGCGTAAATCGAAAAGCTCTTTTCTAAGCTCATCAATTTTTGAAGAAATCTTCGAATTATCTAGATTCCTAAATTCTTTTAGATTTTCTTTATTTTTCATGATTTAACCTCCTTACTATTTAAATTGTCAGTGGAGTTTTGTTCCCCTTTATAGTCTTGTGAACCACTACTTGCACTAATAAATTTTGTTTTTACTGGTAACTTATATTGTGCTAATCTCATGGCCTCTTTAGCAATTTCTTCAGTAATCTCATCACCTCCCATCTCAAAAAGTATTCTACCAGGTTTAATAACTGCTACCCAAAATTCGGGATTACCTTTACCTGATCCCATTCTAGTTTCAGCTGGCCTCATAGTTACTGGTTTATCTGGGAAAATTCGTATCCAAATTTTTCCACCTCTTTTAACATATCTAGTCATAGCTCTTCTACTCGCCTCTATCTGGCGAGAAGTAATCCAGCCACAATCTTGTGCCTGAAGTGCAAACTGGCCAAAAGCAATGGTATTACCTCTTGTAGCAATACCTTTCATCCGACCTCGATGTTGTTTGCGAAATTTTGTTCGTTTTGGGCTAAGCATTTTTAAACCTCCTATGAATTCTCACTTGAACGATCTTCAAATTGTTGAGTGGTTCTTGCACCCTTTCTCTTTGGATTAGCCCCAACATGGATAGATTGCTCTTCTTTAGGTAAGACTTCACCTTTGAAAACCCAAACTTTAATACCTAAAACACCATAAGTAGTATTAGCTTCTCTAGTAGCATAGTCTATCTCAGCTCTTAGAGTATGGAGCGGAACTCTTCCCTCTCTTGTCCATTCAGTTCTTGCAATTTCAGCACCATTTAACCTTCCCCCGACCTGTATTTTGAGACCTAAGACACCTGCTCTTTGTGCTCTTTGGAGAGCCATTCTTATGGTTCTTCTAAATGCAACTCTTTTTTCTAATTGTTGCGAAATATATTCAGCGAGTAAAAATGCGTCTGCATCAACTCTTTCGACTTCAACAACATTAATTCTTACTTGTCTCGTTCTATCACCAATAGTTTTTTGTATCCCTGATCGCAATTCTTCGATACCACTACCTTGTCTACCAACAATTACACCTGGTCTTGCTGTTTTTAATTCCAACTCTAATTGATCTGCTTTCCTTGCTATTAAAACATCACTGATGCCAGCTGCTCCATATTTTTTTTGAATGAAGCTTCTGATTTTATGATCTTCCTGAAGAAGTATTGGATAAGTTTTTGAAGAGGCAAACCATTTTGAGCGATGCTCTTGTGTAATACCTAGTCTAAGTCCCGCAGGATTGATTTTATGTCCCATTAGGTTTGTTCCTCCAAATTACTTGTAATGGCCTGAGATTGAACAGAAATCGAAATATGACACGTTTGTTTTTTAATTGCAAACGCACGCCCCTGAGCTCTGGGCCTATATCTTTTCATAACAGGTCCCATATCAGCAGAAGCGGAAGTGATTACTAAAGATGCAGGATCCATTCCTAAATTATGCTCTGCATTCGCTACAGCAGATCTTAATACTTTAGTAATAGGTTCAGTGGATCTGTAAGGCATAAATTCAAGCATAATTAAAGCATCTCTATAAGATTTACCTCTTATTTGATCCAAAACTCTTCGTACCTTAGAGGCCGATCCGCGAACATAATTGCCATGTGCTATTGCTTTTTTCATAGTATTTGGTGTATTTGTCATTATCTTGCTCCTTTTTTATCTCTAAGATGGCCTCGATAAGTTCGAGTTGGAGCAAACTCTCCAAGTTTATGACCAACCATCTGCTCAGTAATAAAGACAGGTATATGAGCTCTGCCGTTGTGTACAGCAATAGTATGTCCAATCATAACTGGGAGAATCGTGGAAGATCTTGACCAAGTTTTTATTACTGATTTATCATTGTCAGTATTTTGTTTTTCAACCTTTCTTAACAAACTATCAGCTATAAAAGGTCCTTTTTTTAGTGAACGTCCCATAATTAAAAAATGAAATTAGATAAAGATGTAATCATGAATCTCTTCCTCCCCTACTCCTCTTAGATACACGACGTCTTTTTCGAAGAACCAATTTATTACTAGGTTTATTCTTCTTTCTAGTCTTTAGACCTAAGGCTGGTTTTCCCCATGGAGTAACAGGACCTGCTCTACCAATAGGGGCTTTTCCTTCTCCTCCTCCATGTGGGTGATCACATGGATTCATAACACTTCCTCGAACTTGAGGCCTCCTTCCTAACCATCTGCGTCTTCCTGCTTTACCTAAACTTGTATTGCGTATTTCTGCATTACCGACTTCCCCTAAAGTTGCGTAACATTCCTTTCGAACAAGTCTTACTTCAGTTGAAGGAAGTTTAAGTGCAACATAATCACCTTCTTTAGCCATAACCTGAGCACTTGCACCAGCAGTTCTAACCATTTGAGCTCCTCTTCCCGCATATAGTTCAACACAATGAACATTCGATCCAAGAGGCATAAAAGCTAAAGGCATTGCATTACCATTCTCAATTGGAACAGATTCTCCTGCAATAAGTTTCTGTCCAACTTGAACTCCTGCAGGGGCAATTATATATCTTTTCTCTCCATCTTCATAAAATAGAAGAGCCAATCTTGCATTTCTATGTGGATCGTAGTGAATAGCAGCGACTTTAGCAGCGATATTTCGTTTATCTCTCTTGAAGTCAACTATTCTATATTGTCTTTTATGACCACCTCCTCGATGCCTGCAAGTTATAACACCTCTATTATTTCTCCCTTTCAACCTATGTTTACTTACCAATAGGGTTTTCTCAGGTTTGTTATCAGTTATCTCACTGAAGTCTGTCACGACTCTTTGTCGTGTTCCAGGTGTGTACGGTCTGAATTTACGAATTGCCATAATAAAACTCCTTAAGATTCAGGGAATAACTGAATTTTGTCTCCCTCTGCAAGACGTACAATCGCCTTTTTTATTTGAGAGCGCTTTCCAGCAAATTTTCCCAGTCTTCTTGTCCTCCTAGGTGGATTCATTGTACTAATGCCAACTACTTTAACATTGAAGATGGACTCGATAGCATCCTTAATATCAGGCTTAGCTGCTCTGTGATCAACCTCAAAAGTATACTGATTTAGATCTAGAGAATTAGTTGCCTTTTCAGTAATTACAGGCTTACGGATTACATCAGCCAACCTATTCTTAAATGATTTAGTCATGATCCGTACACCTCCTGTATTTTTTCTATAGCTGAATTGCCGATAACAATTTGATTAGCATTTAATATATCAAAAACATTAAGTTGATTGGCCAAAATAAGTTTTATATTGGAAATATTGTTTATAGATTTTTTTATCTCAATAGTAGGATTATCAAGAATTATGAGGACTTTTTTAGTCTTATCAACTCCTAATCTAGTGAGTCCTTCAATTACTTCCTTAGTTTTTGGAACTTTTAAAGTTGAACCGAAATCTGTCACGGTTTTAATATCGGAGATCCTAGACATTAGTGCTGTTCTTAGAGCAAGTCTTCTTTCCTTCCTATTCATATCCAGATTATAAGAACGAGGCTTAGGACCAAAAATAATTCCTCCTCCAGGTCTCAGCGGAGTTCTAATTGATCCTTGTCTTGCCCTTCCTGTGCCTTTTTGCTTGTAAGGTTTTCTTCCACCTCCTCTAACTTCTGATCTAGTAAGAGTAGAAGCAGTTCCTTGCCTCCTATTAGCTAATTGCCTTAAAACTGCTCTATGGATTAGATCTCCAGCTGAAGAATCTTTTGCGACTTTGAGATTCAGATCGACACTGTCCGATTTTTTGCCGTTCCAATTAAGTGATTCTAAAGAAGCCATTACTTATTACCTCCTTTACTTCCAACTTTTATATTTGGTTTGATATCTAAAAGTGCTCCAGGCTTACCAGGAACAGATCCTTTGACTACGAGAAGGTTATTAACATCATCTACTTTTAAAACCATTAATCCTTTTGTCGTAATTTTCTTTCCCCCATATCTTCCGGCCATTCTTTTCCCAGGATAAATTCTTCCAGGAGTTGTACCTGCACCAGTAGAACCAGGTTGCCTATGATTTTTAGAGCCGTGACTCATAGGGCCTCGACTGAAACCATGTCTCTTCTGGTAACCAGAAAATCCTCTTCCCATAGACTTGCCACTAATATCAACCTTTTGTCCAACCTCAAAGGCATTTACAGTAATTTGGCTTCCAACTTTATAGTCAGAGGTTTCATGAACCCTGTATTCCTTGAGATGCTTTAAAAGTTCATCGCCAGATTTTGATAAGTGACCTTTAAATGGCTTATTTAAAAGTTTATCTTTCGATAATCCAAAACCAATCTGTACAGCAGAGTATCCGTCCAACGAAGGTGTTTTAAGTTGGGTAACCCTGCAAGGTCCTGCTTGTATGAGAGTTACAGGAACAGCATTACCCTTCTCATCAAATAATTGGGACATTCCCAATTTTTTTCCTAAAATTCCAATTGACATTTGACCTTATTCAAACTAGCTTTTTTTAATTTTTAATATCTAATTCTTTTATGAAAAGGAACTATATGTAAAAACTAAATTAATTGGCTGAGACTGATCAAAGATTTGATAGTTTCTCACTAGGTTTTAACCTAACCATTTTTTTAACGCAATCGCTAAAAAAGTGAATAATTTAAGAGGCTCGGCTAGTGTTCGAGCATTAATTTTTCACCAATTTCTAATTGTACATCATCAAGTTCCAAAAAATGAAATATCATTTATGTAAATAAGTAAATTCAGTTTTATGCCAATACTTTTATCAGGTGAAAAATTTCATGATGATTTATATAAATTTGGCAGTCTTGCCGTGTTTGCCCCTCTCGAAGGAGGATATGAAACCAGATTATTGAGAAGGATGCGAGCTAAGGGTTTCAAAACAATGATCTCATCGGCTCGAGGACTTGGAGATCCTGAGGTTTTCCTCTTAAAGTTACATGGAATAAGGCCTCCGCATCTTGGTCATCAAAATATCGGAAGAAATGGTGCTTTAGGAGAAGTTCAACAGGTTATTCCGCAAGCAGCCGAATTATTCAATGACAATGATAGAAAAAAATTACTTTGGTTGATTGAAGGGCAAGTTTTATCTCAGTCAGAGTTAGCAAGTTTAATCAAAATGTCAAATTCAAATGAAACCTTAAAAATTGTTGTTGAAATGGGTGGATCTAGGAAACTTAAATGGCAATCATTAGGAGAATACATAACTAATGAACTTTGAAATTGAATAATTTAAAAAACAACAATAATAGTCTCAACAAATGGGTAAAACTAATTTGTGGAGCAAGTAATGAAGATACAGGATCAATAGAAGATCTATGCGCAATATACTCAGCTGCAGGAGTTGACTATATTGATGTTGCAGCGGACCCATCTGTTGTACAAGCCGCACGTAGTGGAATGAATTGGTCAAAAAAAGTATATGGCAAGGTTCCTGGATTAATGATAAGCATCAGTGATGGGAAAGATATTCATTTTCGCAAAGCAAAATTTGACCCTTCTAAATGTCCTCCTAATTGCACTAGACCTTGTGAAAAGATTTGTCCTACTTTTGCAATAGATTCACATGGAGTCAGTAAAAATAAGTGCTATGGATGTGGACGCTGCATATCAAGTTGTCCATTAAATTTAATCTCTGAGTATGAGTATCAATTATCTCACTACTCTTTAAAGGATATTCTTCTTAAAATAAGGCCTGATGCTGTTGAAATCCATACGGAGATCAATCGGATAGATTCTTTTAGAGAAATAGCAGACATTATTAAAAATTCTGGTGTGAAATTAAAAAAAATTTCTGTCAGTTGTGGACTCACCCAATCAAACGCAAAACCAGAAGATCTAGCTAAAGCTTTCTGGGAAAGATATAAAATCCTTGCTGAGCAAAAAGTTCCCCTCATATGGCAGTTAGACGGGCGTCCAATGTCTGGAGACATAGCAGCCACTACAGCAAAAGCAGCAGTTAAATTATGGGAAAATGTAAAATCTATTCTTCCACCAGGGTTAATTCAATTAGCAGGAGGGACAAACAGCTTCACGTATGAATTTCTTAAAGACAATCAAATTCCAGATGGTATTGCATTTGGCAGCGTTGCCAGAAAGTTGGTGCAACCATTGATTGAAGATACTTTCAAGACAAATAAAAAAATATATGAAGACCCAGAAAAAATGGCTCTAGCAATAGAAAAAGCAAAGATTTTACTAAATCCTTGGAAAAAATAATCATACTTTTAATTAAGTTTTCAATAGTAAAAGATCTTTAAATGTATTAAAATAGAAATGTAGTGGGCCGTCGCCAAGTGGTAAGGCAGCGGGTTTTGGTCTCGCCATTCCTAGGTTCGAATCCTAGCGGCCCAGTTATTAAGTTTAAATAGTGCAAAATCAAAAATTAATTCTTTTAGATTTTGATGGCGTAATTATTGACGGGATAAATGAGTATTGGTATAGTTCATTGCTTGCATGCAGATCATACTTAAAATCAACAGAAATTCCAAAAAATTTGAACATTGATAAAGAAATATCAGAAATTTTTATAGAGTTGAGGCCCTATGTTAAATATGGTTGGGAGATGGTCCTTTTAACTCATGAAATAATAAAAAAACAAGATCCACTTTGCAATAGAAATAAAAACATATTTATTGATAACTATAAAAATACTTGTACTCAAATTTTAAAAAAAAATAATTGGTCATCAGCACTATTACAAGAATCTCTTGATAAATCGAGAAAAAAACAAATCTCAACAGACCTAAATAAATGGATAAAACGACATAAACCTTTCAATGAGGTCTTAGAATTTATGAATAAAGCTAAAGTTTTAGGGTTTAAAAATGGAATTGTATCAACGAAAGCAAAAGAATTTACAACTATGATTCTCGAACATAATAATATTATCCCTGATATGATATTCGGCTATCAATCAGGAAAAAAAATTGATATCATCAAAAACCTTTCAAGTGAATTTAATATTACCTGCTTTATTGAGGACAGGAAGAAAACTTTAACTACTATTTTACAAGATAAGCAAACAAGAAATATTCCATGTTATCTAGCGGAATGGGGCTATCTAAAAAGTCATGACAAAATAAATTTACCAAATAAGATCAATCTTTTAAAATTAAAAGATTTAGAAATATTACTTGCGAATTAACGATGATCGGCTAGAGTACGTCTGTACTATATTAAAATCCTTAAATTTAGTGTCAAAATAAAAAATTTAATACTTAAATTTAGGAAAAATCAAACAAATAAGAAAGAGCTTAAAACAATGAGTATTGAGGGCAAAAAAACAGGGGGATCAAAAGATTCATTATCAAAAGAAAAAGATAAGGCATTAAGTCTTGTTTTAGGACAGATAGAGAGGAATTTCGGAAAAGGTTCAATTATGCGCCTAGGAGATGCATCAAGGATGAGAGTAGAGACCATCTCGACTGGTGCTCTTACGTTAGATTTAGCTTTAGGAGGAGGATATCCAAAAGGAAGAGTTATTGAAGTGTATGGACCTGAAAGCTCAGGCAAAACAACATTAACCCTTCATGCAATTGCTGAAGTTCAAAAGAATGGGGGAATCGCTGCATTTGTAGATGCTGAACATGCTTTAGACCCAGTCTATGCCGCCTCTCTCGGAGTAGATGTTGAGAATCTACTTGTATCACAGCCTGATACTGGAGAGATGGCACTAGAAATAGTTGATCAACTAATCAGATCAGCGGCGGTTGACCTGGTAGTTGTTGATTCAGTTGCTGCCCTTACACCAAGATCTGAAATCGAAGGTGAAATGGGAGACCATGTAATTGGTAGCCAAGCAAGATTAATGAGCCAAGCAATGAGAAAGATAACCGGAAATATTGGCAAATCAGGATGTACTGTGATTTTCTTAAATCAATTAAGATTAAAGATAGGTGTAACATATGGTAATCCTGAAACCACCACCGGTGGTAATGCGCTGAAGTTTTATTCATCAGTGAGATTAGATATAAGAAGAATTCAAACTTTAAAAAGGGGGACAGAAGAATATGGTATTCGTGCAAAAGTGAAAGTAGCGAAGAACAAAGTAGCACCTCCATTCCGAATCGCTGAGTTTGACATTCTATTCGGCAAAGGAATCAGCACGACTGGTTGCTTACTAGATTTAGCAGAAGAAACCAACATAGTTATCAGGCGAGGTGCTTGGTATAGTTATGAAGGTGAAAATATAGGTCAAGGAAGAGAGAATACGATTATTTGGCTGGATCAGAACCCAGTAATCAGAGAAAATATAGAAGCAATTATCAGAAAAAAACTAACAGAAGGTACAGAAGTAAGCTCAAATTCAATGAAGCAATTAAACGTTAATAAAGAAAACGCAGTTGTGTCAAATGATATGAAAGAAGTTGCGTAAACCTAGAGAGAATCTGCGGGAGTCCACCATCCTGCATAAGGGCCAATAAATCGTACAATAACCCATAATAAAATTAATAGTCCAATTCCAACCCAGCTAGCCTTAATACTTAATTTAATAAACTTATCTTTTTGTTCTTCTGTAATAGGCAACCATTCTACTAGTCTGGTAGATTTTTCAGAATTAGATTTTATACTCGACTCTCTCGAAGATAATCCTAAGTCTTTTCTCCTTTTAGCTTCACCCATCTCAAAATCTTTTTCTATGATAATAGTCTAATTAAAAGGAAATATGTAAGGGATAACTTCTGAAGGTTGAAGCATTTCTAAAATATCTCTCCCCCACTTTCTATTATGAATCCTTCCGTCCAGTATTATCAATCCACCTGAATTCCTTCGTAAAGGTGCAATTGCTCTATCTAGTGTTTCGAAGGTTTCAGGTAGTAAGAATTCTCTAAACCAATCTTTGGATTCCTTTTTTTTATTTGAAACAGATAACTGGATAAAAGGTTCTGACATATTTGGAATTGGCAATAATGGTATCACTATTTGATTAGGAGTTAAACAAAATTGAAAGTTATTGAGCCACCATTGATAACTCGAGCAAAGTATTTGATTCTTTTGTGGATTACTTTCTAGGACAATATGTTTTCCATGTTTAGAAGCTAAATCTGTAGCCACTCTAAACATTAAAGTCTTATCATTAAAAAGTATTACAGTAAAACCTTTTCTTAAAAGAATTAATTTATGGCACTTTTGAATAATTGAATTAAAAAATTCTGGATTATTCGGCATCATCTGTCTATGAGGTGCATAAATTGAAAATTTTTTCTCTTTGAAGTCACTTTTAATATTAATAACTTTATCTAGGTGGAGATACTTCCTATTTACTTTATACTCATGGAAAACATCTTTTCTTAAAGAAGATAGATATATGATATGGTTCACATTCAAAAGTTTCTTGATTTCTAATAATTCATCCATTGGTTCACAATTAAGAATCCATTCAAAATTTTCAAAATCTAAAACAACCCAAGCTGCCCAGTTAGAATCTAAACATTTTTTTAACTGTAAAAATCTTGCTGATAAATATGAGAACTTGCAAAATAAATTCCTTAAAAATTTTATTTCAGATTCATATAAAAAAACATAATTTTTATTAGGAAGTGCTCTTAAAAAGAAATTTTTTTTTAGCTGATTATAAATATCTTTGATTTCAGAATTGATAGAAGAATCATTTTTAACATTTTCTATCCAATGTTTTTTCTTTAAAGATATGCTTAGGCTATTTCTTAAATCTACCTTGAAATTTTTTGTATCTGTAAAGATAATGCTATGAAGAGAAAATTCAAAATACTTATTTTGTTTTATTAATTCGTGTAATGTTAAAAAATATATTTTATGAGTTGAAAAAAAAATCATATTAGATTTTATTTGAAATTTAAAGCCTATTTTCTCTAAAACTGGAAAATAATCATTTAAATTTTTAATATTCTTCTCTGAGAGAACCAATATTGAATCAGCTTTATGAAGAAATAGAGAAATCAATAGGGCAGGATAACATTTTGTTGTTAAAAATATTTCTGAATTAATTAAGTAGTTTTCTCTTTTGCGTAGTGATAAAGAAACTAATCTGCCAAAAGTATATAAATTATGCCAAGTAGAGCCGTTTTGATTAATATAACTTTTCAAATATTGATGACTTAGAATTTCAAGCATTTATGAATTTAAATTATGAAAATACAGCTAAGAAAGAAAATTTAGTTAACAATAGTGTAAAGAAGGTTAGCAAATTAATTAATGAATATTGGAATTGTTGGTTTAGGCCTCATAGGAGGTTCATTAGGGCTAAAACTACAAAAACTTAATCATACTATCTTCGGCATATCCAATAATGAATCTAATAAAGAAAAAGCAATTAAACGAAATTTAGCAAACACAGTTAGTTGCGACTTAAACACATTAAAAGATTGTTCATTAATAATTTTGGCTTTACCAATTCAAGAGCTGATAAAGCCATCAAAATTATTGATAAAATCGATTCCAGAAAATGCAATAGTTACTGACGTCGGTTCAATAAAAAAACCAATAATTGATATTTGGGAAAATATTCATCCATTATTTGTAGGTTCACATCCTATGGCTGGAAACGAACACCAAGGTGTTGAATCTGGCTTCATTAATCTCTTTGATAAAGCAAAATGGGTAATAACTCCTACAAAACGAACTAATTCAAAAGCTTTAGAAATTATCAAACATTTAATTAAATCATTGAATTGTGATTTAGTTGAGACTTCTCCAGAAACACATGATAAAGCAGTAGCAGAAGTCTCTCATTTACCAATATTTTTATCATCTAGTTTAATTCACACAGTTAATGTAAACAAAGAAAGTCAAATATTGGAAATTTCTAAAAAATTAGCCTCCTCTGGATTTGCAGATACTTCAAGAGTTGGAGCAGGTAATCCACAATTGGGATTAGATTTAGCAAAACATAACAGAACTCACATACTTAAAGCTCTCAAAGAGTTTAAAAATTACATTGATGAGGTAGAAAATTTTATAGAAGGAGAAGACTGGGCTAAACTTTATCAGAGATTGGAAGACAGTAAGAAATTTAGATTAGATTTTTTGTAATTAGAAAAACCTAGATCTGTAAAATGGATTTACCTTTAGAAGATAGGATTTGATTAACAACCATTAGAGCCGACTGACTTACCCCTGCAGTTCCCTCGCCAGGATAAATTGAATCTCCACACAGCCACAAACCATTAAGAGGAGTTCTACTAGATAAGCCAAACGGTCCAAATTGATTTGGGCTTTGTCCTAGGCCTCCAACAATACCTTTAGGGCGATTCGTCCATTTTTGGAAGGTTGATGGAGTAGCCATTTCTCTATGCAACCAACTTGAAGGTAATATATTAAACTTTTTCTCTAATATCTTTGAGATGCCTTTTAAATAATGATTTTTTTTATTAGCGTATTTTTCTTTACCTAAATTTAACCATTCTTTTGTTTCTGTAAAAATACTTGCAATTAAAGTTATTTCTCCTTGGGGAGCCCTTCCATCTCCTTCCTCACTTATAGATACAAAAATAGAGCCAAATTTCTCATGAGTAAATTGATAGTGATTAGCAAATAATTTCGTTGTTTGGGATTTCTCTATTGCTGAATATAAAACTACTGCACCACTTGGTTCTGATAGTTTTGATAACTGCATTTTATATTGTCTTTGAATATCTGATAAATCATTAAGGTGGGTTATCAAGCTTTGCGGCGGTGCAGTATAAACAACATTCTCCGCAAAATATTCAAATTTTTTATTACCTTTCATTCCGCCTATCTTCCAACTTTTACTGAATTCATGAAAGTTAAGGGAATTGACTCTTTGACCAAATTGAATTTCACCTTTTGATCTAATAAAAGACTTCTCTAAAGAATCACTTAAAGTTTGCATTGAAGATTTTAAATGCCAAAGTCCATGAGGGTTTTGTGACATTTGCAATACTGTACAACCATATAGAGCAGCAGTCTTATAAACATCTTCTTGTGAATAAAGCTTTAATTGTAAATTTAAGAATTTAATCAATCTTTCATCTTTATGGCATCCACATAATTTCAATAAATCAAACATTGAGGATTTGATTAATAAACCTGTAAGAATATTTTGAGGTCTTATTGACTTCAAAAATTGAGCAAAATCCAACATACTTGATATTGGCAGGATAGGATTTCTAGAAGCAAATTCCCAATTACTTTTATGGACAATAGAGCATAAATTCCAAAATCTCTCACTCTTTGGGAACTGTTTTGATCTTTCAATTATCCATTTGCTCTGCTCATACCAAATATGAATAGGTTCTCTTCCATCATTCAAATCCACTATGCATGATGGATTTAAAATATGAGCTTCTGGTAAAGGGATTTGTAAGAATTTAAAAATCCTAGAATGAATACCTCCTTCTTCAAAACCAGCCACTTGAGTGGCTCCAACATCAAAAATATAATTTTTTCTCTTGAAAGTGCCTGCACAACCACCTGATTGAGAGTGAGATTCAATTAAAATCACTGAGAAGCCAAGTTTTGATAATATTGCAGCAGCGGTTAAACCTGCTATTCCAGCCCCTACAACAACAAAATCTTTTTTAATCATATTTATGTCAATATTATCTACTATTGAAGTTAACGAAATTTGCAAACATTTAAGAGAATCAGCTCCAAAAAGTATCCAAGAAGTCAGTGGAGGGAGTATTCATCAAGCATTTAAAATTAATTTTGAAAGTAGAAATATATTTGTCAAAATAAATCGCACAAAAAAATTATTTCTAGCATTTGAGAAGTACTGCCTAAATAATCTTAAAAAATATGCCAATAAGGAATACTTAATAATTCCAAATGTTATCGATTACTTTAAGTTAAAAAATGCAGAAATTCTAATTATGGAATGGATAGACATGACTAAAAATGACCAAACAAATCTTGGGAAGGGATTAGCTGAGATTCACAAAATTTCTCAAGGATCAAATTTGGGTAGGTTTGGTTACGAGATAGATGGTTTCATAGGCAAAAGTAATCAAATAAAGGGGTGGGAAATAAATTGGGCTGATTGTTTTATCAATCTCCGACTAGAACCTCAGCTAAGAATGTTACAAGAAAATATCTTAAACTTAGATTTAAAAAACAAACTTAAATCAAAAATATATAAGCACTTATTAAAACATGATCCAAAGATCTCACTCGTTCATGGGGATCTTTGGGCTGGCAACATAGGGGTACATAAATCATATAAAGGAGTACTATTTGATCCTGCTTGTTGGTGGGCTGATAGTGAGGTTGACTTAGCCATGACCAGACTTTTCGGTGGATTTAATTACGAATTTTATGATGAATATAATAGAATAATTCCTAAAAAAGAAGGACTAGAAGAAAGAATATTAATTTATAATTTTTATCACATACTGAATCATGCCAATATTTTTGGGGGAAGCTATTTTACAGAAGTGAAAAACTATACTAAAAGGATAATGAATTTATAAATCAAGTTTACCCTAGATAAGTTTTCTTTAGACTCTGGAGCTTATCTAAAACAGCTTCGCGATTTTCGCTTGTACGTAGATTTTGCCAACTCCATTGACCAACCACAATTACTCCTAATAACTCTAGAAGTCCAGGAAGTATAGGGAAGAAATTAATCGTATCAATTACGACTTTAATAATAATTTGCGCAATCACAACAACAGCTATAATTCCTGCTGCTTTTCCATATTTACCCATTTGGGTCCAATCTACATTCCCCAGGGTTTCGTTTATTTTTCCCATCGCGTCGGAATATTTCTCTGAAAAAGATTTATTTTCAGAATTTGAATCGGAAGCAGAGTCTTGATTTGACTCAGGAGTGTTATCACCCATGAATACAGTCAACATGTTATATGAACCAGACAGTATCGGAAAAATTGACTGTTGACTACCTATTTGTTGTAGATAATTGCGAACCGAAACAATTCATTTATTATACACTAATTGATATCACTGGATTTATAGTAATTATGCTTCAAAAAATGATTTACAAAAACTTCACATTTCCATCACCTTTTCACAATAAAAGGTCAAATCCTTATAACTCTTAATAATTAAAAATATTTAAGAACTGAGTTTGCCAAAAATGGATTATTTTAGTTCTTAACTCTATATCAATATCTAAAAATAACTTTAATGAATTTAAAATGTGATTAGCATAATTGTTAATAAGTTATAAAATTAAAGGATGCTTAATCCAGATGAAAAAGATAGGTATAAAAGGCATATAAATCTCAATGAAATTGGGATTGATGGTCAAATTAAATTTAAACAAAGTTCGGTCTTGTTTATTGGTGCAGGCGGTCTTGGCTCACCAGCTCTCCTCTATAGCGCTGCGGCTGGAATCGGCAATATTGGCATAATTGATAATGATATTGTGGAGAAATCAAATCTCCAAAGGCAAGTCATCCATGATAATTATGAAATTGGAAATAATAAAACAGAATCAGCACACAAAAGGATTAAAAGAATAAATCCTAATTGCAAAGTAACAATTTTTACCAAAAGGCTTACTGTAGATAATGCTTTGACAATAATTAAAGATTTTGATATTGTTTGCGATTGTTCAGATAATTTTGGAACAAGATTCCTTATAAATGATTCATGTATTATCCTCAAAAAACCATTTATATACGGCTCAGTGCAGGGGTTTGAAGGACAAATCAGTGTATTCAATTTAAAAGAAAAAAGTCCAAATTTCCGCGATTTAATTCCAGAGAAACCTAAAAATACTAATATTCCAAGTTGTAATGAATTTGGTGTTATTGGAATTACTCCAGGGATAATAGGGATTCTTCAGGCAAATGAAATTATTAAAGTTATTCTGAAAAAAGGAAATATCCTTGATGGGAAGATACTAGTTTGCAATTTACTAAATATGACAATAAAAAAATTAAATCTGATTGCAGATCCAGCAAATAAAATTATTAACGATCTTGTAATTTTTAGAAGTGATTATGAAAATGATGATTATGTAGAGAACAAATTTAAAGTAAATAGTATAAGTAGTACTGAATTTAAAAAAATTTTGCAGAAAAATTCAAAAAATACAATAATTATCGATGTCAGAGAAAAAGAAGAATTTGATCAATCTTCACTAAAAGGGACTATATCAATTCCTTTAAGTTCTATGGAAAAGGATTGTTCATTTAAGAATATAAGAGAATTTTGTTCAAATAAGGATGTTTATGTTCTATGCCAAAAGGGTATTCGATCTGAAAAAGCTTCAAAAATTTTGCTTAAAAATGAAATTAAAGCTATTTCTGTCGAGGGGGGATTAGAGAAAATCAAATTAATCCTTTAAATTTATTAGTAATCTACTCCTTTTTTTAAATCAACTCCTACATTTGCATAATGTTTATGGCAAACCATCTCAGAATAAACATTTGCAAGTTGAAAATATGATGGCTCGTTCTTACATCTTCCAGTCAGAATAACTTCAGTTTCTCTCGGCTTTTTCAAAAGAGTTTGATGTATTGATTCCACAGGTAATAATTCTAAATCAACAGTTGGATTCAGTTCATCTAAAATCACCGTTTTATAAATTCCACTTAGAATTGCGGCTTTAGCTATTTCCCATGCCCTTTCAGCTTCAACATAATCAATTGGTTGTTGTTGTCCTCTCCAGACTATTGCATCCCTTCCAGATCTCAGATGATCAACTAAATGAGGATAGCTTTCTCTTAAAGCTTCAATTGCCGCATCCTCTGTATAACCTGAACCACCTTTAAGCCATTGTAGGATTAAGACTCTATGACTTTTATCTTGCGAAATACCTTTACCAATAGCTTGAAGGGCTTTTCCTAAAGCACTGGTAGATTTACCTTTTCCTTCACCAGTATAAACCTCAATACCTCCTAAATCATGATCATCCTGAAAACAATTATTTTCTAATTTTGCTCTAGGCCTCATCTCTGAATGCAATTGCGAAATTTGTATTAAGGGCGATGGAGCTGCTCGTCCCGTAATAATTATTTCTAAACCATTTGGTCGAGATTCCAAAGTCTTAACAACATCATTTATATCTAGCAGACCTAAATCAAGCACAGGGTTCAGCTCGTCAAGAACTAAAACCGAATAAAGAGCACTTGCAATAGCACCCTTAGCAATACTCCAACCTCTTTCTGCTTCATATTTATCAAATTTAGTAACTTGATCTTCACTAAAAAAGTCTGAGCGACCTGTTCGCACATGATCAATTAGATGAGGAAAACCTCTTTGTAAAGCATCAATAGCAGCGTCTTCATCATAAGCTCTACCAGGACCTTTCAGGAATCTCAAAAGTAAAACTCTTGTCTGTCTCTTTTCACATATGCCTAAGCCAATTGTTCTTAGAACAACCCCTAAGGCTGCTTGACTCTTCCCCTTACCTTCACCATCGTATATATGCAACTGTCCTTTTGACCTCTCTTGGCTGTCACTAGCAGTGACAATTCCAATACCATTAGTTCTACTAGAATTTGACAATAGCTATTAAATATATTCTTATAATCTAAGATATAGTTATTCAAGTTATTAAAAATTTAATAATAAATTCATCCTATCGTCCTAGTATTTCACAAAAGCATGTTCAACCAGCTAGAAAATATTTCTGAGGAACAAATTAAAAAACTTAGTAATCTTAGAGATTTTCTCAAAGACCTGAAAAGTGTTTCTGTTGCATATTCAGGAGGTGTAGACAGTGCCTTAATGGCCACACTTGCGTTTGAACAGCTTGGAGATAATTCGGTGGCAATTACTGGTGTTTCCTCTGCTTTAGCAAGTAACCTTCTTGAAGAAGCAAGAATCCAAGCTAAATGGATTGGAATAAAGCATTTAGAGATTGAGACCTTTGAAATAGATGATCTTTCTTATAGTCAAAATCCTAAAGAAAGATGTTTTGCTTGCAAAAGAGAATTACACAAACATACAAAACTTATTTCCGATCAATTGAAATTAAAAAATATCATAGATGGGGTTAATTACGATGATTTAGGAGATTTTAGGCCTGGAATTAAAGCTGCTAAAGAAGCAGGTGTTATTTCACCACTTGCTCTTTTGAAATTTACTAAAAAAGATATTAGAGATATATCCAAATCTCTTGGTTTACCTTGGTGGGATAAACCAGCGCAACCTTGTTTATCATCACGGTTTCCATATGGTTATGAAATTACAAATAACCGATTAAAAATGATTGAAAAAGCAGAAGAATATATTAGAAAAACTGGGATAAAAGAAGTGAGAGTGAGATGTCAGGGCACTTCTGCGCGCATAGAAATCCCAAGTGATCAGATAACTCAATTTATTAAATCTTATGATAGGTTAGATTTAATTAATTTCTTTTTTAAGATAGGCTTTAAAAGCGCAAGCTTGGATCTTGAAGGATTAGTGAGTGGAAAGCTTAATAGATAAACAATTATAAAGATCTCCTTACTTGATTCTCCACACAAGAAGGATAATCACGATTAATGGTTTTTAAAATATGATCAGATGCTTCTAAATTATCAATCAAAAAATTACTAGCAGCATATGGCTGCATATTTTCGCCACATGTAAAAATATCAATCGCACTATAGTTAGATTCAGGCCAAGTATGGATAGATAAATGAGATTCAGCAAGCAGAGCTATAGCTGTGACTCCATATGGTTCAAATTTATTACTTACTAAATTTAAAACAGTTGCATTAGCTAATTTTGCTGCACTACTAATCTTGCATCTTAAGAATAATTCGTCATTAAGCTTTTCACTATTACATCCATAAAGTTCTAAGATTAGATGCTTACCTTGAAAAGCTGATAATACATTTGTAGCATTCTCGCTAATAATATGAAAATTTTGATTTTGATTTGAAACTTCCATCACCTAAAAATATTCAAGAGATTAATAGGTTAGCTAATGATTGGTAATTTTTAAAATTTATAAATAAATAATTTGAGAGTTTTCTACAAAGGAAGTATTAAATTTTTCTAAATGAGTTGAACTTATCAGGCATTGACTATTTTTGCCAACTGACTCGAGTAAAAGGTTCTGCCTAAAAATATCAAGTTCAGCTAAAACATCATCTAAAATTAGTATGGGATTTATAGACATAACTTGCTTCAATAAATCTAATTCAGCCATCTTAAAAGCTAAAATCAAAGTTCTTTGTTGGCCTGAAGAACCAAACTTACGAACAGAAAAACCATTTATTAAAAACTCAATATCATCTCTATGTGGGCCAATGGAGCATTTTCCTGTTATTTCTTCAAGATGTCTTTGCTTGAAGAGTTTTTCTTGTAGATTTTCAATAATCACTTTCTCGTCTTCTTCTTCATTCCATTCGCTTAAAGCACAAATATAATTGAAATCAATTTCCTCTTTTGATTTACTTAAATACTTATGCCAGCTTTCAATATATGGCTTTAATTTTTTCAAGGCTCTTTTTCGCCTTCTCATAATTCGAGCACCAATTAGAGCCATTTGGGAATCAAAACTATCAATTAATTCCTTAGATGAATAATTTTTTATGAAATTTGAACGCCAAAAATGCCTTCTTTGCTTTAGTAATTTATTGAATCTTGCTAGTAATTCTAAATATACAGGCTCAAGCTGGGCTACAACTTTATCTAGCCAAATCCTTCTAAGATTTGGTTCTCCCTTAACAATATTGATATCATTCGCACTAAAACATACACTTCTAACATATTTTTTAATATCACTTTGTTTTTTGATAAGGTTATCGTTAACAAAAATTTTTTTTTGCCCTTTTCTAAATAAATTAATATTTATTTCTTCACAAGAATTAATTTGTGCATAAATTTTCGAGTACTCAGATTCATTATTTATAAGATCTTTATCACTTAATGCTCTACTAGATTTGAGTTGACTTAAAAATTCTATAGATTCAAGCAAGTTAGATTTGCCTACACCATTTGAACCAAGAATGATGACTCTTTGTTTTTGAACCAAGAGTTCAAAACTTTTATGGTTGCGAAAGTTTGTTATTTTGAGTTGATTTAAAAAAATTTTTTTTGGGGGGTTACATTTTTAAAGTAGCTAGTTTATTGAAATTTAGATTATCCTTGAATATATTGAAAAAATATATGGGTATATAGCTCAGTTGGATAGAGCATCAGATTCCGGTTCTGAGAGTCGGGGGTTCGAGTCCCTCTATACCTGTTTTGGAACAAATCATAGTTTATATCCCATTACTCTTATCCCATTTGGATCAAGAATAAATCCACTATCCTTTAAACTTTTAAATGAGGATGGAGGTGCTTGAACAGAAATACTACATCCTGGCATTTCTCTATTAATTTTTTCTATAGTTGACTTCAACAAAACTGAATAAAAAAGTTCTTGATTGTCCCCAGGCTGAGCACATAAATTCCATAAATTTGCATTTAGCCCTTTATCAGATGTAACTCTTACAAAAGCATGGGTTTTCTTTTTAGAATCACTATATATTGTAAAAAAAAAGTTACTATTTTTTATAGCATTAGACAATTTATCATTAGGGAAAAAGTCACTTCCGCAACTAGCTAGTAATCTATTAATTGCTCTAGCTGTAGGAGCACAATCAGAATCAAGAAAAAATCCCTCCGGTAAAATTAATTTTTTTTTAGAAAAATATTGCAATTATCCTGTATTCCTCATACCTGCTGCAATCCCATTAATTGTAAGTAATGCTCCCCTCAATAATTCACTTCTACTGTAAGTTCTTTGAGATTCTTTTTTATCATTAAAAAATTCACTTATCGGTGGTTGTCTTTTTTGATCTCTTAACCTTTTTAGGAGTGAAACTTGCAAGAATCCCAAAGGAATTATTGTTTTATTTCTAAGTTCTACTGAATCTCTGAGATCTTTATCTGTTTCAAGCAACTTATTTTTACCTGTAATTTCTAGAATTAATCTTTTTGTTAAAGAATATTCCTCAGCAATTATTTGGAAAATTTCAGCAAAAGAATTCTTGTTCTCATAACTTCCAAGGGTATCTACATAGTATTTAGCTACTTCTAAATCTACTTTTGAAAGAGTCATCTCTACCTTAGAAATGAGCATCCTAAAAAATGGCCATCTTTGATGTAACATTCTTAAAAGCTCAATTTGCTTGTGATCGATACTTAATTCCTTTGATAAAGCTGTGCCCACCCCGAACCAACTAGGTAGTAAAAACCTACTCTGCGTCCAGCCAAAAACCCATGGAATCGCTCTGAGACTAGATAAATCTTTGGTACCTTTTTTCCTCCTCGCTGGTCTACTTGATATTTGCAACTTACTAATTTCTTCTATAGGAGTCACCTCTTGGAAAAATGTAAGTAAATCAGGATTTTCATGCACTAATGCCCTGTAATGAGATCTAGAAGTATCTGCCAATCTAGACATAAGTTCATTCCAGTTGGGGGTGGCATCAAGTCTATTATTAACTAAACTATTTTGAATAACAGCTGTTGTAACTGTCTCTAAATTGTAAAGAGCTAGTTCAGGAAGACTATATTTAGATGCAAGTACTTCTCCTTGTTCAGTGATTTTTATCCTACCCAAAAGTGTTCCACTCGGTTGAGCAAGAATAGCCTGATAAGCAGGTCCTCCTCCCCTACCTACAGAGCCTCCTCTTCCATGGAATATTCTTAATAAAATACCATTTTGGCTAGATAGATTCTGCAAGGCTATTTGTGCCCTATGGATTTCCCAATTACTTGAGAGAAATCCAGAATCTTTATTACTATCAGAATAACCAAGCATTAATTCTTGCAATGGCTTATTATTCTCTCCAACTTTTGGCAAAAATGATCTATAAAAATTTAAGTGGAATAATGCCTCCATCACATTTGGTGCTCTTTTCAAATCCTCAACAGTTTCAAAAAGTGGAACAATCAATAAATGAGATTTATTTACCTCATGATCAACAAGTCCCATTTCCTTTGCCAACAACAATACCTCTAATAAATCTGAAACACTATGGCTCATGGAAATAACATAAGAATGACAAATTCTGCTACCAAATTCCTCTTGGAGACGTTTCACCATCTTAAATACAGCAAATGTTTCCTCAGTACTTCGAGACCAATTAACAGTACTAGGTATAAGAGGCCTTTTTGTATTTAATTCACTTATTAACCAAGAGGTTTTCTCTTCCTCAGACATTTTTTCATATGAAATTGGCAAAGCAAGATATTTTGTTAATTCCTCTAAAGCATCGCTATGTCGGGTACTTTCTTGACGTATATCTAAACTAGCTAAGGAGAAACCAAAGATATGTACTTGTGTTAATAAGGTATTTAACGGTTCGCAAGTTAAATCAGTAGAAATAAGACTATTTTTGATTAATTCAAGATCATGAGTAAATTCATTTACAGACCTGTAATATGGCTCATCATTAAAATCTATATTTCTAGGATCACAATCATTTTCTAATGAGACTCTCCATCCGGTTTCTGCAAGCAAGTTATTTCTTTCTTGAGTTAAACGAAGCTTTTCAATTATATAGCTCAACTTTAACCTATAAGGTTCAGATCTATATCTCGTTGCTCTCGCTTCATAAATTGCTGGGAACTTTACTCTGTCAGTTTCCAAAGACTCTAATAGTGATGAACTAACTTGGCTCCATTGCATTGAGACACTTAATTGATCCCTTAAATTAGAAGTAGCAATAATATATCTCTCTAACATTAATTGTCTTTGATAACAGGCAGTACGCCAAGTAATTTCAGGGGTTACCGAAGGATTACCATCTCTATCAGAACCTACCCAAGATCCGAAAGTACAAAATGATTCCATTGGTGCTTGTACATCCGGATAATTATCACTTAAAGCAGATGATATCCTTCTTCTAAGCTGGGGCATTGCATTAAAAAGGATCTGCTGAAAATAATGTAAAGCATAATCAACTTCATCAAGAACAGAAGGTTTAAACTGATGTAATTCATCTGTTCTCCACCAAAGCCTAATCTCTTCCTTTAATTGTAATCTTAATGAAGATATCTCATCTTTAGTTAAATTCTTTGCTGCATAAATTTGTTGAAGTAAAACTGCAACTCTCCTTTGTTTGTGTCTTATTGTATGTCTCACTATTTCAGTAGGATGAGCAGTAAAGACAAGTCGAATATCCATTTCTTGTAGCAATTCTTCTAACCTTCTTGGCGGTACATTTAACCTTTTAAGTCTATTAAACAACTCTCTAAAAGTGACAGGAGCATTTTGTCGCGCAAGAGGAGGTGCGAATGGATCAAGGTTATCGTGGGAATTATCTCTATGCTTGTTGGTAAAACTTTCGATATAGCGATCTTCCTCTACTCTTTGTTCTGAAATGTTGACTAGTTGAAAATACAATGAGAAAGCACGTGCAGCAGAAATAGATTCTGCTAAATCCATTGCATTCACAATTTCTACAATTTCACTTTTAAAGGTTTTAGAATTCTTAGAGTTTGCCGGATTTGAATAACTAAGCTGTTTTAACTTAATCAAACGATTCGCTTGATCTTCAGGACATTCAGTGAGTAATACTGATTCCCATAACTCCTCGATCAAGTCAAGATTAGTATTTAACGGATCATTATTTGAAATAAGATCCATCTGATTATTTGAGAGATTTTTGTAAGACTCCATATATTTAATATCTTACACGCAATGAATAAGGTAATCACAAAATTTATCTATTTAAACCATTTTATTATTCGTTCTTCATCATGTTATCAATCTCAAATTTCATAATATCTTCTATAGAAAAACCTTTATTATATTTTTCAATCCATTTCATAGATTGGTTACCATCTTCAATCAACTTATAAATAGGCTCTAAATGTTGATACATATTTAGTTCTTTTGCAAAAACCGACATTTCATCTAATAAATTATGGATCCAATCTTTGCAAATTATTGTCTGGCCATCTTTCCAATGTATCAATTCTGAGTTCAGGCTTCCTTTGGCAGCCTCTAACTCATTTTGATCACAAATTACCTGTAACTCATCTAAAGAAAACTTACTAATAAATATAGGATCAACTTCCTTAATATTATTGAAAAGATAAAGTGTTCTTATTTCTAAAAATGAGGTAATTGAGAGTAATAAATCAATATCAGCTATAAAATCACATATTCTTAATTCTAATCTATCTAATTCATATGGTCTTTTCGGACCATTAGGTCTAATGGATGACCAAAAATGTCTAATATTTTGCATATTTCCACATATTAAATTTTTCTCTATCCAGTCGATATATTGTTGCTGGTTTATAAAGAAAGGTATTTTTGGTGGTGTTTTAGGAAATTGAATCCACCTTTGAGAGTGATTCCCTGTAAATTTACCATTTAAGAAAGGTGAGCTTGCACTTAAAGACAGATAAAGGGATGCTTCACATCGAGCGAGGCGAATAGCAGCAAAAAGTTTTTGCAAATTATCTACCCCTAAGTTGATATGTACGCTTGAAGTGGCAATTTTAATTCCATAATTTGATTCAATAAATTGATGGTAAACATTCCCTACATCAGATCTTTGAAATTTATTATCATGCGAGAAGCAAAGTGTTGAAGAGGGAATTATTGTTAAGTCTTTTTCTTGCAGCCATTTTCTCAATTTTTTTCTTGGCTTCAATAAAGCCTGATGGAGTTCTTGATAACTTTTGTGAGGATTTGTAATATATTCAACATTACGATTATCTGGCTCTTTGACAAAATCGGAGAATAATTTTTCTATTTGATCTGAAACTCCAACATGAGAATTATAGGTTCCAGTAAATAATTCAATTTCAAATCCTTTATAGAGATTATCTTTGTACATTTATCAATCCAAAGATGATATTGCCATTAAAATACCTTTTGCTTTATTAATCGTTTCTTGATACTCATTTAATGGTGATGAATCAGCAACCACACCTGCTCCAGCTTGAATAGAAACAGAAAATTTTCCATTCTTAAGTGGATTTACAACCATTGATCTTATAGTGATGGCGGTATTTAGTGATCCATTTATATCTATAGAGCCATACACACCTGAGTAAGGTCCTCTAGACTCCTTTTCAAAAGATTGAATCAACTGCATTGCTCTGATTTTTGGTGCACCTGTAACTGTCCCTGCAGGGAAAGAGGCTTTTAATAAATCCCAGACATCTTTATCTTTATCTAAAACACCCTTTACTTCACTGACTATATGCATCACATGAGAATATTTTTCAATTATCATAAGATCTTTAACTTCAACACTGCCAATTTCACATACTCTTCCTAAATCGTTTCTTCCTAAATCAACAAGCATTACATGTTCAGAAAGTTCTTTCGGATCATTTAATAAATCCACTTCAAGTTTACTATCTTCCTCAGCATCAGAACCTCTTGGTCTAGTACCAGCAATAGGTCTTAAGCTTGCTATTATTTTATTGTTTTTTGATCTTTCAGCTTTTACCATAACCTCTGGACTAGAACCTATAAGAAACCAATCCCCAAAATCAAAAAATGCCATATAAGGAGAAGGATTTACCATTCTCAGACTTCGATACAAATCAAATGGTTTACTTGTAACCTCCGTTTCGAATTTTTGACTAATGACGATTTGAAAGACATCCCCTTTTTTAATAAATTCCTTTGCCTTTGCAACAGTATCTAGGAAATCTTCTTTCTTCCAATTACTTGAAAAATTAATATTCAAATCATTTTTGTGTTTCCAATTTAAAATATCTACTTCTTTTAAAGGGACTTTCATCAAGTTCTTAATATCTTCTATCTTCTGTAAAGAATTATTGAATACATCATCAATAGAAAAATTATTAATTTTTGTAAGATCTGCATAAATTAATGCTGTAATACATCTTTTTAATTGATCAAATATAATAATCTGATCAAAAAACATCCATGACCCATTAGGGATTTGGTTCTGAGTTTTATGATAAATGGGTACAGATGGTTCGATATAGTTAATTAATTCATACCCCCAAGAACCATATAATTGCCCAATAAAAGGGAATTCTTCTAACCTAATAGAATCATATTCTTTAGTCCAATCTCTCAGTAGTTTAAATACATCGCCCTTCACAATCTCTTCATCTCCATTTCTATGTCTTCTAGTAGTTGTATCTCCATGGCAGACCGCCTCCCACAGAGGATTATTTGCGACGACACTCCATCTACCTATATTTTCTCCTCCTTCAACTGACTCAAGAAATACTCCATGAGTATTTTCTTTAGATAGTTTTAACCAGGTTGTAAGTGGTGTTTCAAGATCAGCAGGCCAAGATTGATAAATAGGTATAAAATTTTTACCACTTTTAAAAGCCTTAATAAAGGTATTTTTTGAACTTATCATGCTATTAATTTCACTCCAGATTATCAATAGAATTAGCTTTTATAACAACATCTAATAGGTTAATCAAATGTATTCTTTGTAGTAAATTTTAACCCAGCAGGATTAGGATTTTCACCTATTCTTCTAGGGTTATGACCAACCTGTTCACGACCTTCATTTACCTTCTCCGGGAATACTCCATCTTTTGGATGCAGAAATTCAATATCTCCACCAGGAAAGATTCTATAAATTTTAAAGTTCTCAATTCTTGGTTTAAAAGCTCTCAATTGCGTCCCCAGAGCTAAACATTGTTCTTTTCGAGCAAAATACATTAAATTATCACCTTCATTCATAATGGCAGCTCCACCAGTTGGCAGTTCGAATGCTTGCTCCTTAGAACTATTCCAACAAATTGCATATTTTTCTTCTGTTTCAGCAGAATTAAGAAGACCACCAGTACTGCCTATATGTTTTGGGAATTGACCAACTAAAGATTCAGTCATCTGTATAATTTAATAGTTTTATATATGAAACTAACATTTTAAATTTGCAAATATTGCAAATAAAATAAAGTATCTACATTAATTAATAAAATCTATTAGATTTTTTAGGGTTTAAATGCTCTCATAGATCGGGAAGAAGACAGTAAGTCCAGTATCTCTTCTTTTAGTAACATGTCCCCCAAGACTTGCTAATAATTTATATGTTGCAGACTGAGTGATTTGTAAACTTCCTGTTTGTGGATTCCAATTAAGAACTGGTCCTAAATCAGATCCATTGTAATTACTTTCTACATTTCTTTGATCTTTCTTTTGGACTATCAACTCCAACTTCAATTGTTGTCCAGCTGGATTTAATTCCAAGATTAACGTACTTCCTTCTCTGATCCCTCTGGTATTTTTATCAATTAACCCCCCTAACATCAACTCTAGCTTTTGAGAATTACTGAGTACTTTTGGTAAGTTATCAGGGATATTAATACGCATTGCAATCCCTCTACGCTCGAGTTGAGAGACCCAATATGGAGAAAGGGTTTTTAACATTTGACCTAAATCAACACTAGTAAGTTGTTGCGGGGATGCAGATTCTCCACTAACTATTTCAGCCGCATTAAAAATTAAACCAAATCTATCTATTTGTTCAGTACATTCATTATCAATTTGAATCAAACGATTTCTAATAGCATTATTCATACTATATTTTTTTAAAGTAGAGCTTATTAAGGTTCTGATAGTTGTCAGAGGCGTTCTTACTTCATGTGAAATAGCCTCCAATAGCTTTGCTTCTGAAATTTGAGAATTCCTATTATTAGGCGCAGTAAAAGATTGTTGAGTATTGGAGTTAGCAATCGAATTTGCTAATTTTACAGATAGATTTGGCCAGAAATTATTTACAAATTGAGTATTTATTTTTACATTCCCTATTTCTTTCAGATGTTTTTGGAAAATCTCAGATTCTTCTTTATTATCCTGATTTAATTTCATATCAACTAATTCGATTACTGTTTTTAAGCTATCCTCATCACTTCTCATTATCAAAATTTTTTTATTTTTTTCTCCTGCAATTGTCAAAATAAATTGTAATTGCGGAGTAATAATCATTAAAAATGGTTCAAATCCATCATTATTATGTAAATTTAATATTTTATAGTTGCAAGTACTTTGATAAGTATCACATGAATTTTTGACGTGATAGTGAGGAAGATACTTAGCTTCTTCATTCTTAAAATAAGGAAATCCTTCAGGCGCCCATAGCCAGCCCTTCAAAGTATTTATAATTTTTTTTTCATTTATAGCTGGCAATGGAGATGCCACCCATAAACCACCTTCTCTGTAGTTTGAATTTAAAAACTGCTTCTGAATAATCTCTAATGAACTCCACCACATTCTTCTGGAAGTCTCATCATCTACTAACACTGGATTAGTAAATCCCTCAAGAAGAAAATCTTGTATCATTTTTATTGTGATAGTATTTTTCATGTTTTTTTGAGTGATCTACATCTCTTATAGACAGATAACACTAATCCCATAAAAATAAAGTTTATTAGCAAAGAAGTTCTTCCGTAACTCATAAACGGTAATGGTATCCCAGTAACAGGACCCAATCCAATTGTCATATATATATTAATTATTATTTGAAATAAAAAAACGGAAGTTATACCAATAACTATTAGTGATTCAAAATCAGTCCTAGAATTTTGGGATATTTTTATTAATCTTATTATTAAAAGAAAAAACAATAAACAAACAATACAACATCCTAAAAATCCTGCCTCCTCACCTAATGCACTAAAAATAAAATCAGTATGTTGTTCTGGGATAAACTGCAAATTAGTCAATTTACCTTTGAGTAATCCAGTTCCAAATACCCCACCGGACCCAATAGCAATTTTACTTTGCAGTAAATGGTAACCTCCTCCTAAGGGATCGCTCCCTGGATTAAGAAATAATTTCAATCTATCCTTTTGATAATCTTTTAAAACGTATTGCCATAACAAAGGAGCAAATTTTGCTGCACATACATGTAAAAATAATGATAAGAAAAGAAAAATCTTTTTTTCTCTAAAAGTTTTATATGTCAAGTAACCAATTAATGCAAACCATGGAAATAGAAGTAGAGGATATATTAAAGCTAATAATGAGGTAATAACGCAAAAAATAATAATTAAACTCCATTCAATTGGCATCTCTGCCCAGTAAAGCATTACAAATAATAATGAAATTAAGACTAATGAGGTCCCTAAATCTGGTTGAAAAAAAATTAATACCCATGGTAAAAATACAACTCCTATTGGCAAAATTAAATCTCTGAAGGTAATGATCAATTTTTTTTCAAGAACGGCAGCAAGAGCTAAAACAGTACTTAGCTTTGCAACTTCTGAAGGCTGAAAAGAAATAAATCCTAAACTCAACCATCTTTGAGCTCCATATATAGATATTCCAAAGAAATAAACTAGGATAAGGAATATTAATGACAAAAAATAAAATGGCAAAATTAATTTCTTTACTTTTTCTAGAGAAATAAAAGAAATAGTTACTGCTAAAAAATATCCTATAAAGCCTGTAATTAGGTGATTTAAAGAATCATTGGAATTTGTATGTCTTTGAATACTTTCAATCAAAATCGTGGATATAGTTACAAGAGTAAAGGGTATTAAAAGTAAAGAAGAAAAAAAATTATTTATTTTTAAATTTTTTTTTCTATAAAGATATGTTTGTCTTTTTAAAAATCTTAAGTTTTCAATCATTAATTTTGAAACTTATTACTTATCAATAAAGCTAATTCTTCAAATTTCCTTGAACTATTTGTATTTGGCTCACTAATAGATATTGGTATACCTAAATTACTCTCAGTTACTACAGGCATCTCAATAGGTATTTGAGCTAAAAGAGGTAAACTATTTTCTTCTGCAAGTAGCTTTCCGCCACCACTGCCAAATATTGCATAATTTTTATCTGGTTGATCAGGGGGAATGAATACTGACATATTTTCTACTACCCCGATCAATGGAACACCTAATTGTTTAAACATTGCAAGTCCTCTGCGAGAGTCTTGAAGAGAAACTTGTTGGGGAGTGGTCACAATAATTGCACCTGAAATTGGAACTGATTGAGCTAATGATATTTGAGCATCACCAGTACCTGGAGGCAAATCAATAACTAAAAAATCTAAATTATTCCATTCAACTTGGTATAGAAATTGCCTAATAATACTATTTAACATTGGTCCTCTCCAAATCACAGGTTGGCCTTCTTCAATCAAAAACCCCATAGAAACCAAAGATATTCCATATTTACTAATAGGAATTAGTTTCTGATCATTACCACTTCCGTGAACTTTTGGATTCTCTTCGGCTACTCCTAGCATAGAGGGCGTATTTGGACCATATATATCTGCATCCAATAAACCTGTCTTTAATCCCAACTTAGCTAAAGAACAAGCTAAATTTACAGCAATTGTACTTTTACCAACCCCCCCCTTCCCACTGCTAACAGCTATTATTTGCTTAATACCTTTAATCCTCTGTAATTGTGGAGTATTATTTTCACTAGTAGAAGTTGCCTGAGCAGCACTGTTATCTAACTCAATCTGAAGATCCTCAATATCATCAAATGCAAGAATAACTTCTCTAGCCTCTTGCACGATCCTATCTCGCTGCGAATTAGCATGGGAAGGTAATGCTAAAGTAATTATTGATCTTGGTATCGATACCCTTACATTTTTAATCCAACCTAATTCAATGACATTCTTTTGGGTACCAGCATCAAGTATCTTTGATAAGGCATAAGTCGCTTCTTCAACAGTGGTCATCAAAAATTTTGAATACTTTTATAAGTTAGCCGACTTTACAAAAGATTAAGAACTATGTCGAACTATCAAATAATGATAAATTTACCCCCTTATGGGAAATTATAAAGGGAAAATCATATTTGATCAAAATCTTTTCAAATTTATCTAGTCGAAATTGATGTTAAAAAAACCACCTTTAAATTCAAGAGAAAAAACAAAAAGTTTATTACTAAATTTGCAGGAAAAAATTTGTAATGAGCTTGAAAATATTGATGGGAAAAGTAATTTCAAGGAAGAAACATGGTTAAGACCTGAGGGGGGAGGCGGGAAATCAAGAATATTAAAAGACGGTTCTATTTTTGAACAGGCTGGGGTTAATTTTTCTGAGGTTTATGGCAAAGAACTTCCAGAATCAATAGTATCTCAGAGACCTGAGGCTAAGGGACATGAATGGTTTGCAACAGGTACTTCATTAGTTTTACATCCAAAAAATCCATATATTCCCACAGTTCACCTTAACTATAGATATTTCGAAGCAGGTCCTGTTTGGTGGTTTGGTGGAGGGGCTGATCTTACACCCTTTTATCCTTACTTAACAGATGTGAGACATTTTCATTCAGTACACAAGAATGCCTGCTCAAGTATTAATGTTGATTTACATAAAGTATTTAAACCATGGTGTGATGAATATTTTTATCTGAAACACAGAAAAGAATCTAGAGGTATAGGAGGGATTTTTTATGATTATCAAGATGGATCTGGCCCTCTTTACAAAGGCAAAAACAATGAAAGTAATGCTTCTAAATTTTCTCAGGAAATAGGAGATATTACTCTCAATTGGGATGATTTATTCTCCCTTGCAGAAAATTGTGGAGATGCATTTCTAAAGGGTTACATCCCAATTATTAATAAAAGAATTAATCAATCCTATTCTGCAAAAGAAAGAGAATTTCAACTTTACAGAAGGGGACGCTACGTCGAATTTAATTTGGTTTGGGACCGAGGCACTATCTTCGGTCTTCAAACGAATGGAAGAACTGAGTCGATATTAATGTCTTTACCTCCTTTAGCTAGATGGGAATATGGATACAAAAGTAAAAAAAATTCTAGAGAAGATTTATTAACTCAAATTTTTACCAAACCTCAGGATTGGTTTGGGGATAAAAATTTAGAAAAATTCTGTATTGAAAATAATATTTTTGACTAATCAATTAAATAGGTGTTTTAAAAAGTGAACCATCACTCTCAAGCTCAAGTGATTCTTTAAGTTCATTTTCAAGAGCTATTAATTCATCCCTATGTGCTCTTAATCTTAATTGAGTATTGATATTTTTTTCGTTATTCACTAATTTAAATTCAAATGTTTCTTCCCTCTCAGATTTATTTGAATATATTATGCCAGATAAAGGCCCACCTACTACTCCTAAAAGTATTGGCCACCATTTAAGAATTGGATAAATTTGAATAATAACCAAACCTAATGCACATGATCCTGCCCCGCCCAAAAAAGACAAAAATATCGCTAAATATTTACTTGAAGAGACATTACCTTTAAAAGTTAGGATTTTCTGATCAGAATTTCCACCAATCTGCTTCCAACCTCGATTTTCAAGCCAATTTGAAATCAATGTGAGAGCTTCTAAAGGTTTTTTACTTGAAGATATTTCTATAGTAGTTGTTCTGTCTTTACTAGATGCTCTAAGAAAAAAAAATAAACCTATTGCTAGAAGTATTGTTAGTAATAAAGTTGATTTCAAGTAATAATTCATTTATTAAATTCTGCATAAACTAGAATTTACTTAATATATTATTACTAAAAAAAATATTTGTAATAAGGAAATAAAAAATTATCTAAATATTTTCAAACAAGATATATAGTATCTACTAGATAAATCATTTTTTAAAGAATCTAAGTTAAGGTTTACAACTATGAATGATGAACAAATTTCTTTTTGTATAAATGATATAAGTAAGGAGTTATATGATAAGTATAAAACTTCTAACTTTTTAGCAGTTGACACAGAGGCCATGGGACTTGTTCATGGGAGAGATAGATTATGCCTCATTCAAATATGCGATGAAAATAATTTAACTTCTTGTATCAAAATAGAAAAAGATAATCATAAAAGTGAACATATAAAAAGTCTTTTTGAAGATAGTAAGTTAATGAAAATATTTCATTATGCAAGATTTGATATTGCGGCTCTCAAATGTAATCTTAATATAAAAACTTCAAATATCTTTTGTACAAAAGTTGCTAGTAAATTAGCGCGAACTTATACAAATAAACATGGTCTTAAAGATTTAATATACGAATTATGCTCTATTGAATTAGATAAATCTTCACAGAGTAGCGACTGGGGTAGTGAAGAAAATTTATCAAATGCTCAAATAAAATATGCTGCTAATGATGTTAAATATTTGATTATCGCCATGCAAAAGTTGACTGAGATTTTGAAAAGGGAAAAGCGATATGATTTAGCTCAGAAATGTTTCAAAACAATTCCAGTTCATGCAGAATTAGATATCAATCATTTTTTCAATATATTTGAGCATCATTAATTTAATCTTCTACTAAAAAATTATCATCACATTCTAAAGATGCCATTAATTCATCAAAAAGTTTGCCTGATCCAGATCCCTCATTGTTAGATTTTTGACAGATTGAAAGTATATTATTAGCAATTTCTCTTTTTTCTTCAATAGTTTTACAGCCTTTTTTAGAAATTTCTATCTCTACTTTTTTCTTTGCAGAAGCTAAACTTATGCTCATAGTGCTAGCGATATTGGCACAAATTTTTAGGAACTCGCGATCACTAATTGGATACATTGTATTGTGTGACTATTTAAATTTTACTTTATAAAGAAGACCATTTTAATTTTATATAATTTACAATCCTTTTGCTTGCACCACTTTTGCCCATCCTTAGCATCGCAATTTTTCCCTGTTCTTTTCTAAGTTTAATATCATCTAATAGATTTATTAATTTGCCTACAAGGATTGTTTTATCTTCACAAACAATAATGCTGTCTCCTAATAATCTTTGCTGTCTTTTTGCAAAATGTTTTGTAAATTGCGGTCCATCTCCAGGAAAAGATAATGCAGGTATCCCTAAACCAGATATTTGTTCAGTCGCAGTACCAGCATTTGCCAATCCAACATCAGCCACAGTAGCCCATTTTTCAAATTTATTTCTTCCTAGTAAAACTCTTAGATTGTCTTTACTCCAATTTGATTCCTCACTTAAAAGGGATTGGGCATTATTATTTTTGATAAAATTATGAGTTTTAAATTGATTTTCTATAAAAGATAAATCAGAATTAGGACTTAATGGCACTAAAATTAAACATTCATTTTTGTATTCAAATTCATCAAGACAGGATAAAAATTTTTCCAAGTTTCTATGAGCTTCGGGGTATCGACTTCCAATTAATACAATAATTTTTTTATAAAGATTTATTTCCTCAGGAACTGCATACTTACTTTTTATAAAATCCATCATAGGATTACCTAAATATTTTGCATCTATTTTCTTTTTCTTTAAATTTCTTGATGTTATTTTATCCCTTACTAATACAAATTTACAGAGAGAAGACTTCATCAAATAAATCTCCCATGGATCCCATTCAGTTCCTTTACATTTATGATATGAATCTAATAAAAAATTTCCTCTTCCATGCATCCATGTATAGTCACTTTTTGGAGTACCAATAAATCCAAATTCACAAGATGAAAACCATGCAAAAAATAGCGGCACTAAATCCCCTATAGCAATCAAGTTATAATCATCTTTTATTTTGCGTAGTACTATATAAAAGTTTTTTAAAAGATACCAAAACATTCCTGCTTTTAAATCCAAAATTAAAGCTTTTAAGCTTTGATTACTGAAGCCACCACTTGGAAGAACTTGTTGGAAGCCAATTTTTTGAAAATTATCATGAGTTATTTCATCAAAGACCGACCCATTTCCAACTAAAGGCATCACCTCAATATTACTAAAAATCTTTATTTCTAGTAATCCCTTTATTATTTCTAAAGCAATAATATCTTCACCATGCCCATTACAAACGATTAACAAAGATTTAGGCTTCCTCCTGTTATTATATCTAAGTGATTCTTTTGGATCGTTGGTGGCGGCATGGCCAAGTGGTAAGGCAGAGGATTGCAAATCCTTTATCCCCAGTTCGAATCTGGGTGCCGCCTTCTTAATCTTTTCGACATTTTTCGCTATAAACCGTTGCAAGAAACTAAGTTTTTCATAGCGGTTTTCGTATTTCAATTCGTTCAGAATGTATTTTTAGTAGGCGATTAGTTGTCTGATATATTATCAGAACATTTGACTTTAGTTACATCATCTCATTAACCGCCCATAGAGGAAAGTATAGAATTTTAAGTGATCTACTTCTGCTATATTTTTCATGGCGAAAATGGCACCTAAGCCATATTCAATTATTCAACTTTCTTAGTAGAGACATGATAGTAAAACTCATAATAATTATGAAAATGTTTTACTAATTAGCATGCAAAATATAATAATTAATATTTCTAAGAACTAAAAATTCATCTAAAAACAGAAACCTTTATTTTTATGAAATTATTCAATGATTTCTTTCTTCCAATAATTAAGAGTTCATATAGATGTAGCAAAAGTCTCTCAAATTGAATTGGCATGATCCAGAATATTAAAATGTTAGATCCTATTCTTTTTATTTCAATGTTACTCGGCTTAGGAGGAGTATTTGTTCTGATAAATTCCTTTAGTGATGACGACGATAGCGATAATGATGGAGGAAAAGGAACATTCATCTATAACTTAGAACCAGTAAGAGTTTCAAACAGCTAATAGCAAATAATTTATTTCATCAATAATATTTTTCTTCTTACTCTCTATAACTTTTTTATAATTATATTCTTTTATTGGGGTCTAATTCATCCATCAATTTCGACCATATTTGATCTGAAGCTATATATCCCTTATAATCATCAGGAAAATGTTCTCTCATGATTGGTTTAACCGCTAAGCTCGCTGGAAAGCCAGAGACTATTCGAAAGTATACTTCTTTTCTATCATCTAAAACGATATGAGGAAATGGTATGGGGTTTTTCCCATTTTTCTTTTTATAACTATGAGTATATTTTGATTTTCTTGTCATAATATTGATTCTACTCTTTGCTTAGAAATTGGTAATAAAATTAATCTACTTAAAATCTTTATTTCGTAATGATTATGATTTAATTATCTTGATTTTATTCTCATTTTGGAGAGACTTTATTTATAAAAAACAAAATTCATTTGCAACCTTCTTGAAAGTAATTCATATAATTGTTCTAAATAAATATTTGGAGGTAATTCCCTTAATGATAGAGATAACTTTTTTATCTTTCTGAATTATGAAATATGGCGACATATCATCCCAATTAATTTTTTACTAAATAATTATTTTATTTAAAACGTATTTTTTAACCATAACTCACATAAAATCAATTATTACATTTTAATTTAGCGTTCAATAACTTTATTATAAGATTACTTTTTTATTAATTCTTCAAATTTTTGATATTCAAAATTAACTAATTTCCATAACTATGAATTATTTCTAAAATTAAATCATAAATTATACTGTTAATGAGATATTTTTTCAAAATTAATAATCGTTATCCGCAACACATATGCCCATACATCTAATTCCATTTGATAAGGTTCTTAAGCAGTGATTACAGAGGATTTTTTCCTCTTCTTTTTCAGAAATATTATTTTCAGATTCATTCATAAGTTTGGAACTAACCAAGTCAATAGAATCATGGCTTGCCATTATCAATCTTACTATCTGAATCGATACTAACAATGAGAGAGGCATTAGTGTTTGAAGAGGGTATATCCATAATTTTTACAGTCTCTTTAGACTTCTCTCTTACAATTGTTTCTTGAGGCTTTTCTTCTCCTGAACATGCCTCTAAAGCCTCCCTTAAAAGAGAGTCAAAAGTTGCTCCTGGCAATCTATGTCTTGCAACTTCTAAAAAAGTTCTTGGAAGAGATTCAGATGCTGCATCTCTCAATGCAGGATTATTCCTTCGATGTTCTTGTTCCTCTTCAATAGATTTAATAAACCTCAAAGTTACATCTCTTTTGGTAGAAGCTTTAATTAAAGTATCATTCTCAGGATTATTTACATTTGGCTCATTTTCCAAATCAAATAATCTTTTTTCAAGACTATTTAAAACTTCATTGGCTTCTTTACTAATATGAGCTAATTGCCCATCAGATAAATTGGGTAAGTCTGCAACAAAGACCTTGCCATGATCTCTAAGAGTTAAAAAGGTTGGTCTTGGACCTTGATTTTGTCTATTATTTATATCTGCAGAATTACCTACAGGTCTTCTTGGAGGAGTTGGTCCTGCTGAACTACGTCTACGAGTAACTCTCTTATTATTTTCAAAAGGCATAAGGTTAATTAAATCTAATTAATTGTTTTTCGTATGTACTTTTTTTTAATTTTACTATATTACATATGAATTTTTTAAATATATTATGTAAATCTTTGAAAATTTGTATTCAAGAACATATTCATCTTTTATATTATTATTCCTTTTTTAATCTGATTAGGTTGCAAGTTACTCTTGCTAACAATCCTACCTATTTCCCAACTTTCTAAATTATTAGAATCACATATGTTTAAAATGGATCTTTTAAATTTTTTATCTACTATAAAGCAAAATCCTATTCCTAAATTAAAAGTATCCCAAAAATCTTTCTCAGGGATCTGACCTACTTCTTTTAGAAATTGAAAAATGACAGGGATATCCCAAGATCTACTATTTAGTTGAGGTATTAAGTTATCTGGAATACATCTAGGAAGATTTTCAGGTAATCCTCCTCCAGTAATATGAGACATCCCTTTAATCTCAATTCTTTCAGATAAAATTTGAGAGAGAAGATTGAAATATATGAATGTTGGCTTCAATAGCTCATTATAAAAATTTAAATTAGTT
>Ga0160422_10000083_pt1 | contig 50080 bp, 39 predicted proteins | sample Fk160mmetaG_FD_108192 | JGI IMG/M metagenome (GOLD analysis project Ga0160422, IMG submission 108192) | Marine microbial communities from the Central Pacific Ocean - Fk160115 60m metaG | ecosystem: Environmental > Aquatic > Marine > Oceanic > Photic zone | place: The Central Pacific Ocean... | reverse complement strand
TGTTGGTACAGGAATTGGAGCTTGGGGATTAAATAAAACAATTAATTGGGCATGGGATATTACCAATTTTGTTTGGTGGATTGGAATAGGTCATGCAGGTACATTAATATCAGCTGTTCTCTTGTTATTTAGACAAAAATGGAGAATGGCAATAAATAGATCTGCTGAAGCGATGACAATATTTGGTGTTGTGCAAGCTGGTTTATTTCCTGTAATACACATGGGTAGACCTTGGCTTGCGTACTGGGTATTTCCGATCCCTAATCAGTTTGGTTCTTTATGGGTTAATTTTAATTCTCCTTTATTATGGGATGTTTTTGCAATATCCACATATCTAACAGTTTCTACTGTTTTTTGGTATATCGGTTTAATACCTGACTTTGCTATGCTTCGTGATAGAATGAGTGCAAAGATTGCGCCAATGAAAAAGAAATTATACTCCTTTCTGGCATTTGGATGGACTGGAAAAGCTAAGCATTGGCAAAGGTTTGAAGAAGTTTCTTTAGTTTTGGCAGGATTGGCAACTCCTTTGGTGTTTTCTGTTCACTCTATTGTATCAATGGATTTTGCTACATCTGTTATTCCTGGTTGGCATACAACTATATTTCCACCTTATTTTGTTTTGGGGGCATTGTTTTCAGGATTTGCAATGGTAGAGACTCTACTAATAATTATGCGTAAAGTTGTTAATTTAGAGTCCTACATTACTATAAAACACGTTGTGTACATGAACGTAATTATTTTGTTAACGGGTTCTTTAGTAGGTACAGCATATATTACTGAATTGTTTATGGCTTGGTATTCCGGAGTTGAGTATGAACAATACGCATTTATTAATAGAGCAACTGGACCCTATTGGTGGGCTTATGCTCTAATGATGGGCTGTAATGTGTTAACTCCTCAACTATATTGGATAAAATCTATCAGAGAATCATTTATAGCGACTTTTGTGTTGTCTATTTTTGTAAATATCGGTATGTGGTTTGAACGTTTTGTTATTATTGTTACATCATTACACAGAGATTTTCTTCCATCATCATGGACTATGTTTTCACCAACGTTTATAGATATAGGTGTTTATTTAGGAACAATAGGATTCTTTTTTGTACTATTTTTAATGTATGCTAGAACGTTTCCTGTAATTGCTCAGGCTGAATTAAAAACTATTGTAAAATCTTCTGGATCAGAATATAAAAATAAAATTATAAATGAATAAAACAACAATATACGGGATTTTTGATGACGAAGAGGTATTATTATCCTCAGTTAAGGAGATAAGGTCTAATGAAATTCACATTAAGGAAGTATATTCTCCATTTCCTGTACATGGTTTAGATCATGCACTAGGAATAAAAGAAACTAGAATGGCAATTACCGCATTTATATATGGGTGCATTGGGTTAACATTTGGTCTTGCTCTTATATATTATATCATGATATCTGGAATATACAAGAGTTGGCCAATGAACATTGGGGGGAAGCCTAATTGGACTTTATATCATAATTTACCAGCATTTGTTCCTGTTTTATTTGAATTAACAGTTTTATTTGCAGGACATTTAATGTCAATAACTTTTTTTATCAGATGTGGATTGTTTCCTGGAAATCCAGAAGTCAGCCCAGATCCTAGAACAACAGATGATAAGTTTTTAATGGAAATTGAAGTTGATGGGGATATATCAAAAGTAAAGAAAATGCTTACTAAAACGGGAGCCACAGAAATTAATTTAAAGGAATAGTAGTTATGCATAAAATCTTTAAAATATTTTTATTTGTTATGTTAGTTACTTTGTGTTATTCATGTAAAGATAATACTAGCCCAGGATATGAATATATGCCTGATATGTATAGAACACCTCCTATTGAAACTTATGCTGAGCATACAATAGAAGGTTATGATGGTATACCAGTTGAGGGGACTATTGCAAGAGGTAAACTTTCTTCTTTTAAATATGATGGAACGACTGAGGGTTATTTAATCGCAGGTGAAGAATCGACATATCCTGATAGCATTTACAAGGTTGATTTAGGAGGGAAAGTTAAAAGTATTCCATTTAAAAATAATCAAAAAACACTTGAAGAAGGAGAAAAGCTATATGGTATTTTTTGTGCACACTGTCATGGTATAAATGGTGAGGGTGATGGCTCTGTAACTCATCCGGCTTATTCTGCTGTTCCTGCATACAATGACAGCGAAAAGTTACGCCCTAGAGCTAATATCCCCATGAGTGAATTAAAAGAGGGACATATTTTTCATGCTATTACTTATGGTTTAAATGCTATGGGACCACACGCTTCATTACTAAACGAAGAAGAAAGATGGAAGGTTGTTTTATATATACAAGAGAAATTGCAAAATTACGGAAAATAGAATATAATGTATACAATAGATAATAAAGCAAAAAAGTTTACTTTCATATTAATGGCTATTGGTTTAGTTTCATTAATATTTGGTTTTGTGACGGACTATTTACATTATCAGGAAGATCCAAAACATCATTTTACAACATGGCCGGCTATTTTATTTAATACTTATTTTTATTTAGGTATTGCTCTCTTCGCTGTATTTTTTGTGGCTTTACAATATGTTGCAGAAGCAGGATGGTCAATTGTTTTAAAAAGAGTTCCTGAAGCTATTATGGGAGCATTACCAGCTTTCAGTATTATCATGCTAATAATTGCTGTTACAGCTATTTTACATCTTTGGGGAAATCATATTTATCATTGGCTCGCAGATGGAATAACGGACCCAAAAAATGTTAAAGGAGCCGAAGGAGCTAAATATCCTTATTATGACGAAATCATTGCTGGAAAAGAAGCATATCTGAATGCCCCTTTCTTTATTATTAGAACAATTATTTATTTAATTGGATGGATTTATTTTGCAAAAAAATTAAGATCCTTATCAATCTTGGAAGATAAGTTAGGTGGGACTTCTATCCATTCTAAAGCTGTTAGATCATCTGCTTGGTTTATGGTGTTTTTTGCAATAACTGGTTCAATGGCTGCATGGGACTGGATTATGTCAATTGATACACATTGGTTTTCTACTCTTTTTGGGTGGTATGTTTTTGCTGAATGGTGTGCCATAGGATTTACTACTGTTTATTTAGTAACCTTGTATCTTAAAAACAAAGGATATCTTGAACATGTTAATAATAGTCACATACATGATTTAGGTAAATTTATTTTTGCTTTTTCTTTGGTCTGGACCTACATGTGGTTTTCTCAGTTTATGCTAATATGGTATGCTCATATTCCTGAAGAAGTTGCTTATTATGTTGATCGCATAGATGTAAAAAATTACAGGTTTTTGTTTTGGTTTAGTATGTCAATTAATTTTCTCTTTCCAATAATATTATTAATGAGCAGAGATGCAAAAAGAAATCACAAAAGACTAGTTTTTGTTAGTGCTGTTATTTTAATTGGTCATTGGCTTAATTCCTACTTATTAGTTACACCTGGAACCCTAAAAACACATGGACATATCGGTTTTACAGAAATTGGAATAGGTTTAGGTTTTGCAGGACTTTTAATTTATTTAACACTCAATAGTTTAACTAAGCAACCATTAGAACCAAAGAATCATCCATTCTTAGATGAGTCAAAGCACTTGCATACTTAAATATAATGATGTTTTTGTTAATATATTTTAAAGGGTCAGAATATACTGACCTTTTTTATATGTATTTTTGTTGATATGAATGATGGTTTTGAATTAGAAAACGATAATATCAAAGAAGACATTGAGCTTGCAAAAGTTTTACGTCCAAAAAAATTTATTGATTTTGAGGGGCAAGATCAAATTGTGGAAAACTTAGATGTATTTATTTCTGCAGCTAAACAAAGAAAAGAAGCTTTGGATCATGTATTATTGCATGGTCCTCCTGGCTTGGGAAAGACAACTTTAGCAAATATAATTGCAAACGAACTTGACGTAGATATTAAAGTTACATCTGGTCCTGTTTTAGATAAACCTGGTGACTTAGCTGGCTTATTAACTAATTTGGAAGAGAGAGATGTTTTATTTATTGATGAAATACATCGATTAAATCCAATTGTTGAAGAGTATTTGTATTCTGCCATGGAAGATTATCAAATTGATATCATGATTGAGTCGGGTCCTAATGCACGCTCCGTTCAAATTCAAATAAATCCATTTACTTTAATTGGAGCAACTACACGTTCCGGACTACTCACTTCTCCTTTAAGAGCTCGATTTGGGATAAATTCTCGATTAGAGTATTATAAATTAGATTTATTAACTAAAATAGTTAAAAGATCATCAAATATTCTTGACATTTCAATATCAGAAAATGCTGCTGCAGAAATAGCCAGAAGAAGTCGTGGCACACCAAGAATTGCAAATTCACTGCTTCGAAGAGTTAGAGATTTTGCACAAATAAAGGGAGATGGAAATATAGATAAAAAAATAACACAATATTCTTTAGATGCACTTAATGTGGATGAACATGGTCTTGATGAAATGGATAATAGAATTTTGTCAACAATTGTAGAAAAATTTAAAGGGGGCCCAGTTGGCTTAAATACAATTGCAACAGCAGTAGCAGAACAAGCTGGAACTATTGAGGAAGTATATGAGCCTTTTCTAATTATGGAAGGATATTTAATGCGCACCCCAAGAGGAAGACAAGCTACTGAAAAAGCATTTACTCACTTAGGAAAAATCAAACCCTCTAACCAAGGCAACTTATTTTAGGCTATCTGATCGAAATTTCAATAGTAATTTTTTTCTTTTTTTCATATTATATGATAATAGACGGAAATACTTAAAACAGAGTTGTATTTTCCTTTAGTTATAGAATTATAATTATTATTTTCATTAAAAATAGAACTATCTTCTTTGCCAATTGGAAAAATTGAATTTGATATTCTAGTATTAAATGAAATATTTTCAGAATATTTATAATTTACACCTAATATTAATCCAATATCATACTTTTTAAAAGGAAAATTGCTTTGGTTGTTTATTTTCCCATAAAAATCATTGTAGTATCCATCTATTAAATACCCAGTTGTTATTCCTCCTTCAAGTAATAATTTGTTTTTTAAATAATACTGAAGTATTAAAGGGGTTTCAATGTATTTTAATGTTATGTCAGGGACAAGATAATTAGTATGGAGATCATTGTTCATATCTTGATTATTACTTCCTTTATTTATATAGTACATTTCAAATTGTAAATTTGTTTGAGAATTTAATGATTTGTTTGAAAAAATACCAAACATAGGACCAGCTTTATGAAACCCTGATAAATTATCGCCCCCAACTTGTGAAGTATTTACCCCAAATATTATTCCTCCTTCAAAATTTTGGCTATTACTAACTATATTGTTAGTTAATGCAATAAACATTATGAAAAATATTCTTAGCATTTTATCTTAGACTCACCCCAACTCCAATTGAAGCTGTAGGATAATCAGCAAATGTATAATCTGCGTGAATAGTCATTAGTGCTATGTTTAATCTTATTCCAATGTTTGTTCTTAAATTTTTCTGAGATTCAAAAGAAATATCTAATTCTTGATCAAATGATAATCCATTTAAATCAAAATTAGGATTAGCAGAAAAAGTTGTATTTGAGTAGTTGTAGCCTACTCCAGCATAACCAGTTATCATTAATATTTTTTTTGAAGCTATAAGATTAAATGTTGTTGCTTTTGTGTTAAGGGCTACTTCTTGACCAGCTACTTTTAACTCTGTATTTAAGTTTGTGTATCCAGCTTGAACAGAAAGACTCATTGGTATTGCATTACCAACAGCAGGAATCCACTGCAATAAATCATGTTTTGCTCCAATTCCATATAGATTTACATTAATATTATCTCCAACATTTAACATAGGCATATATCTTATGTCTATTGATGTTTTTTTAAAAATACCAATTCCTGCTTGAACCATCGGAAGAGGAAGTATTGGTGTTTTGAGTCCCCCAGGCATGCTAAATGAGCTAGAAGGCAGGTTATTGTCAGGATTATAATTCATATTCGTAGAGTTCATACTTCCAAAGATAGTTGAGGCATCTGCTTCAGAAGAAGTGAACACTCCATCAAAATTATCTCCAATCATAAAATTTTCTGCGGAATTTGGAATTATCACTGTATTTAGACTAAATGTCACATCAAAACCAAGTATACTATGGGGTTTTGCAGTATTATACCATGCATTATTTAATCCAGCCCCAAATGTTTCAGCCATAGGTGTAAAATATGCCTCTATAAGTTTTTCTCCTTCATTCAAATTATTTTGTAAGATGTTCTGTTGTGAAAATGCAGATACATAACTAATTACAATTAAAATAATAATATTAAGTTTTTTCATTTCTAATTATTTAAATTATTTTGTTCTACTTGAACAACTTCTTTTGTGTTTGTATTATAAATATATGCTACAATTGACATGTTATTTGAATTCCAATTCCCCGCATTTCCATTTCCAAGTTCTGCTACATTTGTTGAATAATCAATATTATATTCTTCTAATTCAGTTAAATTATATGTAATATTTTTTTGAATTTCTTGATTTGTTTCATAATTTATATTACTTGATAAAGCTTCATCAAGTAAAACACTTCTCAGTATATGATTATGTTCATAGTTTTCAATATTTTCAGTGCCATCTTTTTGCCAATTAATAATTCCACTTTCAGTTAAACAAACAACTAAATTATATGAGCCAGAAATATTATTTAAAACTTGAGTTGTAATATTAATATTATTATTGCTTGAGTTAATCATTATTCCAAAATTAATTTCTTTATTTAACTCGTTAGACACAGCGTTAGCCCACTCATCTTTACCCAGCTTATGGTTATCTGGATAACCTGTTCTATTAACCATGCCTCTTGGAAGTCCAGCAGATGATATGTCAAATAAATTATCTAAGTCATCACCCCAGCTAGTTCTAAAATCATATTGAAAGTTTGGGGCCTGGCTTGCAGGATATGGCCTTGCAAATGATTTTGTAACATGAATCGCAATGGCAATTATTTGTTCACCGTAAATATCATGAATTGCTTCAATCTCAGTTGCTGCTTGGGGACAGTTTGGGCATAAATGACCAGTGAAATCCTCAATCAATACCTTTTTAACATAGTTATTAGAATTTGTATCAATTTGGCTAATATTTTCAGTATTCATGTACGGTGTTTCAACTATGTCGCATGATGATACATATAAAAGAATAAAGAGTATTATTGTACAATATTTTTTCATTTTTTAAAAGCTTGATGAAATGTTTAAACTAAATCCATTAGATGAAGGTACTGTTTTGCAAACTCCACCAACACAAAATATACCTTCTCTTTTTTTTCCATATCCAATTTCAAATCGATTGGCTCCCATGAGGTAGCCAACAGCTACATTAACATAGTGTAACTTTTTTTCAGATAACTCATTTCCATGATTATACATATCTTGAATAGTAAAGAACCAATTTGGTGATACAGTATATTCAATTAAAGCCATACTCCAATCTCCTTCAGCGGGCTCTTCCATACCATTTTCATAGTTATGACAATCACAATCTTCATCAGAGTAATCTTTTAATTGATTAGAAAATAAAGTTTGTAACTCCATTCTTAAAGTATGACTTTTATTTATTTTGTAACTCAAATCACCAACTAATATAGTAGAGTTTAGTACTCCATAGTCTCCAGGAACATGCCCCTCTAAAAAATCTTTATTATATGTTTGATTTGCCAGAACAATGTTTGTATTAATATTTGTGTTAATTTTCTTGTTTATTTCAAGGTTTATTTCTTCAAAATATAGCTTTTCTCCTTTAATACTGATTAACATTGGTGTATGTTCTTGATTATCATTTACAAATGAATTACCGCCATTTAAACCATTAATTCGTGAGTAATTTAAGTTTATTTTTGTGCCGTAATTCCCCCCTAAAAAAGTATTTTTCTTTATTTTATAAAACATATCAAATTGCATTCCAAACTCTCCCTCGGATTGAGTTGCACATGGGTAAAGAGCTAATAAGGTGTAGGTGTTAGGTTTAGTGAGTGTTGGTATATAGTTGATGAGGTACGCCTGTCCATCTTTATCTCTATCAGATTTAAAAGTCATATTGTCAACTCTATGAATTTCAGCTGATAGCCCAAGTCCTCTTTGGGAGTACGTAATATTTTGTATAAATCCATTACCAGATGCATAGTTCATGTTTTCTGGAGATAATGAGTTTCCCGGATCATTTATTTTGTGTGCATATTCTAGATCGTAGTTCCAACCACCAGACATAATATTTATTCTTGCAGAATAAGCACTTACATTCTGAGGTAAATTAAATAGTAAATTACTTCTTTCTTGGTATCTACTTACAAAGCTTCCACCTAAGTTAACATTGGTATTGCTTTCTGAATCTATTAGTTCGTTAATATTAATTTCAGCATCAGCCCCACGAAAGATTCCGTCAGCATATGAAAAATGAGTGCGACTTTTACCAATAAATGTTTTAAAATACAAACCTGCAAATGGATAATATTTTAGTCTAATTCCATCCATAGCATTGTCTATACCCAGTCCTTTGTCTTCATAAGATCTAAATATTAGTCCACTACCTAGTTGCTCATAATAATTACCTGCAGTAATTTCAAGATTATTTGCTAGATAAGTTGCATATCTAAATATTACGCCATTACCTTCAAATTCTGAATCATAATCAGCAAGAGCATTTAAGTAGCTTTCATACCTTATACCTGTATTAAAATTTCCTTTTATAAAATTAAGATTCATGTAAGCATTATTTAACACAACTTCATCAGCAGCAACTGCTCCAATTTTTAAATCCTCATTATATGATTGCATGTTTAAATTAAAGTCACCAGTAATTTGTTGAGCATAAATAATACTACTAAATCCTAAAGCTATAAGAATTGAAGCTAGATTCTTAATCATTTATTTTGCTAATTTTTTTATTTCTTTAAATAGTTTATTTTCATCACCATCAACATAGCCTTTATGTTGCCATACTATTTCTTTATTTTTATTTAATAAGAAAGTATGAGGAACTGTAGACACACCCATTGCTCTTTTTAAATCTCCATTTTGATCTAAGTAAACTTCATATTCCCAATCTGAGGAGTTTACGTATGGGGCAACTTTTGATTTTGATCTACTGTCATCTATTGAAATTGCAACTATTTTTACACCAGTTTCATCTTGCCATTCTTCATAAATTTCTGCTATGTTGTTTAGTTCTTTTTTACATGGTTTACACCATGTTGCCCAAAAAGAAATTACAATTGGATTTTGCCCATTTTGCAGTTTAGATATATTAAATTTTTTACCATTTAGTGTTTTGACATTTATGTTTGGAAGTTTTCTTGTTTGTCCAAAACTTATTTCTGTGTTTAATATAAATACTAACAATATAAATAATACTTTTTTCATCTTTTGTTTTTTATTTTACAAATATAATTTAAATATTTAAGAGGATTATTTTTAAAAATAGTAAAAAAAACCCTGTCCAGAAAGAAGGACAGGGTTTTTTAAAATATTTAAAAGGTAATTATTTTGTAATTGTTATTTTATGAGTTTTGATTCCACTAGAAGTGTTAATTTCAAGCATGTATAATCCTTTTGCTAATCCAGAAACATTAATTTTATTTTGCTCAGAGGATAAAATTAGTTTTCCAGAAACATCATAAATATCAACAAAATTAAATATTCCATTGATCATTAAAACATCTTTGACAGGATTTGGGAATATTGATATGTTGCTAGTAATATCATTTATATTTTGAACAATTGCATCACCTGTTTTAAACGCATCTCCATCTTCATCAGTAAATTGCCCCCCCATAGCTAACACTGTTCCATTTGCATCTGTAACCATAAATGAACCTTGTCCATAGCCAGCGTTTATACCATCTCCATATGAGTCATAAATTGTAAAAGTATGACATGTCTGTGCATCCAATGTCCCGCTAACAGCTGGTTGAGTAGTTGTACCTGCTGCAGTTAAGTTATTGTAAGGTCCTCCAGAAAGCACAATCATACCATTATCATCTTTTATATTCCATGTTGTTTCAGAACCATAAGCATCCGTTACAATTTGAACAGTTATATCAAGATGTGTGTTGGATGTAGCCATAGTAACATAAAATGAAGTTGCATTGTTACTCATATTAGCATCATTAACACCGTTGGGTTGTGTTACATTAATTGAAACCATATCATTGTTTGCTAATCCATTTAATGTTGGTAAAGTGATATCTGTAGTAGCGTAAGTTGCTAAATTACCAGTCCATGGGGTTGAGGAAGCTACATTTCCATTAACAGTCACATCAATATTCATATTAGTTAAAGGAACAAGTCCGTAGTTTTGGATAGTTACCTCAGGTGTTAAATCTCCCTCACAAGTTAGAGTCTCACCGCTGTAATCAAATGTACTTGCATCGTTGTCATAGGATGCAGGAGGAGGGCAAGAACTAATTGAATTATATGGACTAGAAGATTGTCCCACTTCGGTAACAATTCTGTTAGGACATACCATGTAAATTGTTGGCCAATAACCAATCTGGTAGTCTGATGAAACCTGAGTGTTATTAACTGTTCCATCAGTACAAATAATAGGATATAAAGTACCAGTTATCCAATCTCCTTGAGTATTTCCTCCGGTACCAGCTAAGTTTTGTGTTGTATTTCCATCTCCTTCAATCATAAATACCATAACATCATCAGATGTATTTGGACTCACCCCAGGATATCCACTTGGACCATGATTTTCATATAAATCTTCTAAAGTTCCACTTGTATGGTAGCTCCAACATGGAGGACACCAAACTGCTGAGAAATCTAAGAATACTGTATATCCATCGTCTAAAAGATTATAAAGGTTATGAGTTGTACCGTTAAGATCAGTAAGAGTAAAGTCAGGAGCTACAGATCCGTCAGGAAGTTGAGAAAATGCATTGTTGATAGTAAATACAGCAACAAAAGCAAATAGTAGAACTTTTTTCATTTTTATTCGTTTAAATTGATTAAGATTACAAATATATAAAAATCATATTAAAAAATTCATTAATTGAAATAAAACAAACTGATAAGTGCTAGATAAATTTAGTATATTTGCAAAAATGAAAGTCATGAAGAAAAATTATGTATTTTTTTTAATAGTTGTTTTGTTTTGCTACAAAACTAATGCTCAAAGTATAAATATAGTGGGCTCAAATTCAATTATGTATAATAGTACTTCATCAATTGGAAATGACACTTTAGATCCATGTTTGCAAACAAATTCATATCTAACTATAAAAAACATTTCTAATAAGGAACATAATATTCTTTGTCGAAAGCGAATTATTTCTGAAACAACTGGTGCGGATAATTATTTTTGTTGGGGAGGTAATTGCTATGGTGTTGGGACTATGCTTTCTACTGAATTTTTAACTCTAGCATCTAACCAATCTGATGATGTTTCGTTTGGAGGTTATTTTGATGCTTATTGTGATGATCAAGCTCAGGCAATTGTTGAATATTGTTTCTTTCCAAACTCTGACACATTAGATAGAAGTTGTATTTTCATTACATATCATGGACCAGCTACATCAGTTTCTGATTTAAGTCCAGTAATTATGTCAGATTTTTACCCAAATCCTACAAGTCAAATTATTAGATTTGATTATTATTCTAACAAACCATCAAATTTAATAATCGTAGATGTTTTGGGAAACCAAGTCAAATTACACAACATCGAAACAAGTTCACAAAACAAAATTGATATGAGTGATTTGCCAAATGGTATTTATTTTGGCAATCTAATTATTGATAATGAAATAGTAAAAATGAATAAAATAGTAAAGAAGTAAAATACTAAAACTTTGGTTTAAGCCCTACACTTAAACTGTAGGGCTTTTTTTTTAATAAATTTATTGCAAATAATTAAATTTGTATTCGTTAAATGCTAAAAATTAAAAAACGTGATAACACACATACATGGAAAATTAATTGAAAAAACACCAACACATGTTATTATTGACGTTAATGGTGTTGGATATGAAATAAAAATTTCATTACAAACATTTTCGTCAATTAAAGATGAGTTTTGTAAGTTATATACACATCTTTCAATCAAGGAAGACTCTCATACTTTATTTGGCTTTTTTGAAGAAAATGAAAGATTTTTGTTTCGTCAGCTAATTTCTGTTTCAGGGGTTGGCCCAAGTACAGCTCAAGTAATCCTGTCTACATATAGTTCAAATGAAATTATTCAACATATTAGTATGGCAGATGTTAAAGCTATTGAAAGTGTAAAGGGTATAGGAGCAAAAACAGCTCAAAGAATTATAGTAGATTTAAAAGATAAAATTTCTAAAGGTATGCCAACCGCAGATTTATTATTTGATAAAATAGACAATACTATTAAAGATGAAGCGTTATCTGCATTGTTGGCTTTAGGTTTTTCTAAAAAAGGGGCAGAAGTAAAAATTGATAAAGTTTTAAAATCAAACCCTGAAATAACTACTGTAGAAAAATTAGTGAAAACTGCTTTAAGCCAGATGTAACTAACTATTTAAATTGAAACAGAGAGAACTCAAAATAACAATATTACTATTTGTATCAGTAATTTTTGATTGTCTATTATTTGGACAAACAACAAAAAGCGTTGATCTTTTTACCACTCCCTCCAATTTCAACTCATCCATTACATATGATCCTATAACAAATACATACATAAAACAAGATCGTTATGGTGATTTAAATTTTGGACCACCTCAAATACTTAGTTTTACTGAATATCAAGACTACAGTAATAAAAATTTAATTAGCGATTATTGGAAAATGCGTTCATCGCAAAGAAATGGAAGTAATTCGTCAGCACTTGGATTACCAAAATTGTATATACCTGGAAAATCCTTTGATAGAGTTTTTGGCGGTAATTCTGTTGATATTAGACCGCAAGGTTCCTCAGAGTTAATTTTTGGATTAAAAATTAACAGAATTGACAATCCAGCACTTCCTGAGGAACAAAGAAAAACTGTGTCTTTTGATTTTCAAGAAAAAATTCAAATGAATGTGATTGGAAAAATAGGAGAGAAACTAAAAGTAACAGCTAATTTTAATACTGAGACAACATTTGATTTTGAAAACCAAATGAAAGTTGAATATACTGGGCATGAAGACGAAATAATAAAAAAAATTGAAATAGGTAATGTTAGCCTACCACTTAACGGAACACTAATAACAGGAAGTCAATCACTTTTTGGATTTAAAACTCAACTTCAGTTTGGTAAAACAACCATTACAGGCGTTTTGTCACAGCAAAAAAGTACAAAATCAGAAATAGAGGTGAGTGGAGGAGCACAGACATCAGAGTTCGATATTTATGTAGATCAATATGAGGCAAATAAGCACTATTTTCTTGCACATTATTTTAAAGATCAATATGATAATAGTTTAGCTAATCTTCCTTTTATCAATTCGTCAATTAATATTACTAAAATAGAAGTCTGGGTAACTAACAAAACAGGTACTACAAACGATACAAGAAATGTTGTTGCATTTTTAGATTTAGGAGAGACAAATACAAATATTTTTAATAATGACTTTATTAATTCAAATAATGGTAATTTCCCGGATAACAATGCTGCAAATAATTTATTTGATAAAGTTACAAATAATGCAAATTTTTCAGTACGAGATATTAACGATGTTAATAATAACTTATCATCAACTTCTTTGAGAAATGGTATTGATTTTGAAAAATTAGAAAGAGCAAGAAAACTTTCTTCTTCAGAGTTTTCATTTAATAGTCAGTTAGGCTATATATCCTTAAATCAAGCTTTAAATAATGATGAGGTGTTAGCAGTGGCATTTGAGTATACTATTGGTAATCAAACATATCAAGTAGGGGAATTAACTTCAACAGGACCAACTGCCCCCGATGCATTAGTATTAAAATTATTAAAAGGAACAAATTTTACTCCAAACTTGCCAAATTGGGATTTAATGATGAAAAATATTTATGCTATAGGCGCATATCAAATGAGTAGAGACGGTTTTATTTTAGATGTTATTTATGAAAATTCTGAAGAATCAGGTGCAATAACTAACTATTTAAGTGAAAAAGACGAGCCAAATATACATGGAATACCATTAATACAACTCTTAAATTTAGATGAACTAAATCAGCAAATTGACAAAGGTTCAGATGGTGTTTTTGATTTTATTGAAGGCATAACTGCTAAATCGTCTAATGGAAGAATTATTTTTCCAGTAAGAGAGCCCTTTGGAAATTATTTGGCTAGTCAATTTGATAGTCCGTCTTTGTCTGAAAAATATTCATATCAAATTTTATATGATTCAACTTTAACTGTTGCGCAACAATTTCCAGAAAAAAATAAATTTAGATTAAAAGGAACGTTTGAGTCATCTTCTGGTGCAGAAATTAGACTTAATGCAATGAATATTCCTGCAGGATCTGTTACTGTGACTGCTGGTTCACAAAAGTTAGTTGAAAATCAAGATTATACAGTAGACTACATGCTTGGTCGAGTTACCATTATTAATGATGGTATTTTAAGCTCTGGAGTGCCAATTAAAATTTCTTTAGAAAACAATTCCATGTTCGGTATTCAAAATAAAACTTTAGTTGGTATACATGCTGACTATGAAATAAATGATGATCTTTTACTTGGTGCTACAATGCTCAGATTAAGTGAACGACCATATACCCAAAAGATTAACTCTGGACAAGAACCAATCTCAAATACTATTTGGGGATTTGATGTAAACTATCAAACAGAGGCTCCATTATTAACAACGCTAGTAGATAAGTTACCTTTTATAGAAACAAAAGAAAAGTCAAGAATAATTGCTACTGGAGAATTTGCACATTTAATTCCAGGTCATCATAGAGCTGTCGGGGAGGAAGGGGTTGCTTATATTGATGATTTTGAAGCTAGTAGAACTTCAATAGATATTAAAAATATGGGCGCTTGGAAAATGTCAAGTATTCCGATGTATCAGGATGATATTTTTTTAAATGCAAGCTTAAATAATGATCTTCTAACTGGCTATCACCGAGCTAAATTAGCTTGGTACACGATTGACCCGTTGTTTTTTAGAAATACTTCTATTACACCACCTAATGTAAATCAGAACATAAGTCTAGCTAATGGCAATACTATTTCTCAACAATCTTATCATTATACAAGAGAGGTTTTAGAAACAGAAGTGTTTCCAAATAAAGATCCAAATTTAGGAAGCCAAATCACTAATTTATCAGTTTTAGATCTTGCCTATTATCCTGATGAGAGAGGACCATACAACTATAATGTTAATGGGATAAATTCTGAAGGCCTTTTAATTAATCCAAGAAAGTCTTGGGGTGGTATAATGCGAAAATTAGAAACTAATGATTTTGAAGCATCTAATATAGAGTTTGTTGAGTTTTGGATGATGGACCCATTCGACGAGGAAGATGGGTTGATTAATCATTCTGGAGGAGATATGTATTTGCATTTAGGAAATATTTCAGAAGATGTATTAAAAGATGGATATAAGAGTTTTGAAAATGGGTTGCCAACTTCAGCTACAGTACAAGACGTAGATACATCTACTTGGGGTAGAATTCCAACTAATTTTTCTATAGTTAATGCATTTGATAATGATCCAACATCTAGAGCATTTCAAGATGTTGGTCTGGACGGTCTAAACACGGAAGATGAAAAATTATTTTTTGATTCGGTATATATTAATCCATTATTATCTAGTTATGGAAGTACGTCTAAAGCATATCAAAATGCAATATCAGACCCTTCTGCTGATGATTTTCACTATTTTAGAGGTAGTGACTTTGATAACCAATCAACTACTATATTAAATAGATATAAAGATTTTAATAATATGGATGGAAATTCTGTTACAACTGAGAATTCTCCTGAAAATTATCCCACAGCTGCAACTTCACAGCCAAATTCTGAAGATTTAAATGGAGATCAAACACTTAGTGAAACTGAAAGTTATTTTCAATATAAAATTAGATTAGATCCTCAACAAATGGTAGTTGGGCAAAACTATATTTCAGATATTTTACAAACAAATGTCAAAACAGAAAATGGTAGTAATAGAAATATTAAGTGGTATCAGTTCAGGGTTCCAATTTATCAGCCTAGTAAAACTTTTGGAGGAATTAGAGATTTTAAATCGATTAGATTTATGAGATTAGTATTCACTGATTTTGTTGAGCCCATTATTTGTCGTTTTGCAACATTTGAACTTATTAGAGGAGAGTGGCGTAGATATAATTTTTCTTTAGTAGAACCTTCTGAATATGTTCCTTTAGATGACGATAATATTACAAGTTTTGATGTTTCTGCTGTAAACATTGAAGAAAATGGAAATAGAAGTCCAATACAGTATGTGCTTCCGCCAGGAATTGTTCAAGAGCTAGATAATACAACGACGACTCAAAGACAGCAAAATGAACAATCTTTAGTTTTAAAAGTATGTAATTTAAATGATGGGGATTCAAGGGCAACTTATAAAACTACAGAAATTGATTTACGTACCTACAAAAGAATTAAAATGTTTGTTCATGCCGAGGGGGAAGAGGATAATTTAAATAACGGAGACTTATCTTGCTTTCTAAGGCTGGGTACTGATTTTACTTCAAATTATTATGAATATGAAATTCCATTAAAAGCTACTCCTCATGGTGCTACCAACGCAAATGAAATTTGGCCTTATGAAAATGAGATAGACTTAGCGTTTTCTATTCTACAAGAAACTAAAAAAGAAAGAAATCTTAGTACTTCTAGTCAGACATCTCCTTTTATTAAAAACATAAATGGAGGCAAGGTTACAGTTGTAGGAAACCCTAATTTAGCTCAAGTTAAGACAATTATGATTGGTATTCGTAACCCTAAAAAGAAAGCATTAAGTGATTTAGATGATGGATTGTCTAAATGTGGTCAGATTTGGGTTAATGAATTAAGATTAACTGAATTTGATGAACAAGGTGGTTGGGCGTTGAATAGTAGATTGACTACCAGAATGGCAGATTTTGCTAATATTACATTATCAGGAAACATGAGTACTATTGGTTTTGGATCTATAGAAAAAAATGTAACAGAAAGACAAAAAAATAATTCCTATCAGTATGATTTTGCATCTACATTTAATTTAGGTAAATTTTTCCCTGATGATTATGGTGTTAAAATACCAATGTATATAGGAAGTTCAGAATCTATTAAAAATCCTCAGTACAATCCTCTTGACCCTGATATATTATTAAAAGAATCTTTAGAAATATTACCAAAAAATAGTGAAAAAGATTCTTTAAAAAATATAGTCCAGGACTATGTTCAAAGAAAAAGTATAAATTTTACTAACGTTAGAAAAACAAAAATTCAAAAAAAAGGGGAGAAAATTCAAAAATCCAGAATATATGATATTGAAAACTTTACCCTTTCTTATTCTAAAAACGAAACTTACATAAGAAATATAAATACTGAGTATAATAGAACAATCAATTATAAAGGTGCTATAACTTACAATTTTAATACTCAACCAAAAAATATTAAACCTTTTGCTAAAGTTAAGTTTCCCAATTCTCCTTATTTTAGGATTATCAAAGATTTTAATTTTAATACAATGCCAAAGTCGTTTTCTTTTAGAACAGATATTGACAGAAACTATAATGAAACAAAACTTAGAAATCTAAGTAATTCAAATATGATTATAACCCCAACATACAATAAGTTTTTTAACTGGAACAGATCATACGAATTGAAGTATGATTTAATGAGAACTTTAAAATTAGATTTTTCAGTAAATCAGCAAGCAAATATTGATGAGCCACAAGGAAAACTAGATAGAAATGATCCTTTTTATGAGCAGAAAATTGATTCAATTTGGAGTAATGTATGGGATTTTGGAAGAGTAACACATTATCATCAAAAGTTTGGGTTAAATTATCAAGTTCCTCTAAACAAAATACCAATTTTAAATTTTGCGTCACTAAATATGAGATATAATGCTAACTATGACTGGTTAGCAGCATTACCGGCGGTTTCCAGCCTAGGAAACACAATTCAAAATTCAAATACTAAACAGTATAATGGTCAGATTAATTTAACCACACTATACAATAAAGTGCCTTATTTTAAAAAGCTTAATCAAAACAGTAACAGTCGTAGAAGTAATGTTAGAAATAGAACAGAAAAACCACAAAATAAAGATAGTGAAAAAAAGCAATTTGAAATTTTTAATCATATTACTCGCTTTATTTTAGGTGTAAAAAATATTTCTGTTAATTATTCAGTTAATCAAGGGACTTTATTACCTGGATACAAATATCAATCTAAATTTTTGGGTCAAGATTGGCAGCAATTTTCTCCAGGGCTGGCATTCGCTTTTGGCAGTCAAAGGGATATTAGACCAAACGCAAGTTCTAACGGATGGTTATCTACAAATTCTGCTTTAAATACCATGTATAAAACAAACTTTGCACAAAATATCACTTTGAGAAGTACTGTTGAACCTATAAAACAGTTTAGAATAGAATTAACTGCTAACAAAACATCATCAAATAATTACAGCGAATATTTTAGGTGGGACAATGATATGAACTTCTTTAATTCTTATACTCCAATAGAAACGGGTAGTTTTAGTATTTCATTTATCTCTTGGAAGACGGCCTTTAAGTCTGACAACAAAGATGGTGAGTCTGAAATTTTTAATAATTTTAGAGAATACCGAGATGATATTGCACGAGAATTAGCATCAAATAATCCTAATTTTAATGGTCAGTTAGTTGACCCTAATACAGGTTTTCCCACTGAATATGTAACCTCCACTAACGATACATTAAAAACTTTAGTTGGAGGTTATGGAGCAACTTCACAGGATGTTTTAATACCAGCCTTTATAGCTGCTTATAGTGGTAGCGACCCTTCAAATTCTAAATTAACTGCTTTTCCCACATTTCCACTACCTAATTGGAGGATTACTTATGATGGCTTATTAAGGATCCCATACATAAAAAAAAGATTTAAGCAGTTTAATATCGGTCATGCATATAGATCAACATATACTGTTGGTTCTTTTCAAAATAATTTGAACTATGTAGATGGTAATGAAATAAATTTAAACAATATGAGTTATCACGTGGAAAAAGAAATCTCTCAAGTAACCATTAACGAGCAGTTTAGCCCACTATTTAAAATTGATATGACTTGGAAAAATAGTTTATTGACTAAGTTTGAAATTAAGAGATCACGTATACTTGCTCTATCATTGGCTAATAGTCAAATTACGGAAACTGGCACACAAGAATATGTTTTTGGAGTAGGTTATCGAGTTAAAGATGTTGAGTTAAGTATTTTTTCTGGAGGAAGAGGAAAAAAAATATCAAGTGACTTGGACTTAAAGTTAGATTTTAATTTAATGAATAATAAAACAGTAATAAGAAAAATAATTGAAGATGTAGAGCAAATAACTATGGGGCAGAGATTGATAAAGATCAAGTTTTCGGCTGATTATGTCGTAAATCAAAGATTGAATATTAAAGCTTTTTATGACAGAGTTATAACAAATCCTTTTATATCAACCACTTTTCCTAGTTCAATCACAAATTTAGGATTTAGTTTAAGATTTACTTTAGCAGGATAATTGTTGACAAATAAAAAAATGTATTTTTGAAAAAAAATTAATATGCAATTTCCAATTGAATTAAAATATACAAAAGATCATGAATGGCTAAGAATAGAAAATGACTTTGCTTACATTGGTATTACCGAATTTGCTCAGTCAGAACTTGGAGATATTGTATTTGTAGATTTGGATAGTGAAGGAGAGACATTAGATAAAGAAGAAGTTTTTGGATCTATTGAAGCAGTCAAAACAGTCTCAGACTTATTTATGCCTGTTAGTGGAGAGGTAATGGAATATAATCAATTACTAAATGATAATCCTGAACTAATTAATTCAGATCCTTATGGAAAAGGATGGATTATAAAGATAAAGGTGTCGGATATGCATGAATTAACTTCGTTATTGGACTCAGCAGCTTACAAAGAATTAGTAGAATAACTATGAAACCAAAAAAGAATCCAGAAGCTAGTTTAGAAAATAAAAGAGGTCTTTTTTTGCAGATAGGACTGGTTATAAGCTTACTAATAGTATTAGGGGCTTTTAAGTGGGAGAGCAAAGAAGAAGGTCAAGCAAATGATGATCAAATTGCACAAATTGAACTTGAGGATAGTGAAATAGATATTACTCAACAATTAGAAGAACCGCCACCTCCACCACCTCCACCACCTCCACCACCTCCACCACCTGAAGTTATTGAGGTTGTTGATGATGAAGAAATAGTTGAAGAAGATTTAGGTATTGAAGATGCTGATGACGACGCTGATCTTGAAATCGAAGAAGAATCAAATCCAGATCCTTTTTTTGTTGTTGAACAAATGCCTGTTTTCCCATGTATAAAAGTTGGTAGAAAAGAATACTGTGGAGAAGAGGGCCTAATGAGATACATTCAGTCATCTATCAAGTATCCACCAATTGCAAAGGAATATAATATTACAGGTAAAGTATATGTTAAGTTTATTGTAGACAAAAATGGAAAAGTAACTAATGTTGAGCTAGCTCGAGGAGTCGACAAAAGTTTAGATGCTGAAGCCTTACGAGTTATTAGATCATTACCAAAGTATAAGCCAGGTATGCAACGAGGACAGCCAGCTAAGGTAATTTACACAATACCAATTAACTTCCAATTGAATTAAAGCAACTTGGCAATGTAACTAAATTATCATTCCTGCTGCAACTGTTTCGTTACTAGCTTCATCTACAATAATAATACTTCCAGTATTTCTATTCCTCCTGTAACTGTCAACAAAAAGCGGTTTAGTTGTTCGTATAGAAATTCTTCCTATGTCATTTAGACCAATGGATTTATCTTCTTCTTCTCTATGTAATGTGTTTATGTCAATTTTATACTTCACATCTTTAATTATGCATCTTGCAGTTTGCGTTGTATGTCTGATTGTATATTTTCCTCTAATTATCATTTTTTTTGTATTCATCCAGCAAATCATTAAATCTATGTCTTGCTTAGAATCAGGTTGATTGTTTTCTCTTACAAACATATCTCCTCTACTGATATCAAAATCATCCTCTATTGTCATACATACAGACATAGGAGAAAAAGCTTCGCTAATAGGTCCGTTGAAAGTGTCAATAGATTTAATTTTAGAAGAAAATCCAGAAGGAAGAATAGTAATTTCATCACCTTTTTTAAAAACACCTCCTTCAATTCTTCCAGCATATCCTCTATAATCAGGATATTTCTTACTTTGTGGGCGAACAACATATTGTATAGGAAATCTGCAGTCTACATGATTGTGATCAGAACCAATATGAATATTTTCTAAGAGGTGCATCAAAGTTGATCCTTCGTACCATGACATATTTTTGGATCTTTCTACCACATTATCTCCATTAAGAGCAGAAATTGGAATAAAGTTCACATCTTTGATTTCTAATTTTGATGAGAATTTTTTAAAATCAGACTTAATCTTCTCATATTTTTCTTTTTTGAAGTCAACAAGATCCATTTTGTTAATACAAACTGCAATATGAGGAATTTGAAGAAGTGAAGCAATAAATGCATGTCTTTTAGTCTGTTCTATAACACCATGTCGAGCGTCAACCAATAAAATCGCTAGATTTGCTGTTGATGCCCCTGTTACCATATTTCTTGTATATTGTATATGGCCAGGAGTATCAGCAATAATAAATTTTCTTTTAGGTGTTGCAAAGTACCTGTATGCTACATCAATAGTTATTCCTTGCTCTCTTTCTGATCTTAATCCATCTGTTAAAAGAGCTAAATTAATTCCTTCTTCACCTCTTTGTTCTGAGGTCTTTTGAAGTTGGTCCATTTGATCTTCAAAAATAGCTTTACTATCATAAAGTAATCTTCCAATTAATGTGCTTTTACCATCATCGACGCTCCCTGCCGTGGTAAATCGCAATAGCTCCATATCTAAATATCCTTTGGTTTTCTGCATATTATTTTGTTTAAAAGTAACCCTCCTTTTTTCTGTCTTCCATAGCAGCTTCTGATCTTTTATCGTCAGCTCTTCCTCCTCGCTCTGTAATTCTTGTAGATGCAACTTCTTCAATTATTTTTTCTAGTGAATTTGCTTCAGATATGGATACGCCAGTGCATGTCATATCCCCAATAGTTCTACATCTAATATCCATTTCTTCCCATTTTTCATTTTTGTTAAGTGTTATATATTCACACTTGGCTAATAATACGCCATCTCTATTAACTACTTCTCTTTTATGAGAAAAGTATAGAGATGGAAGAGATATCTTTTCATGTAAAATATATTGCCATACATCCATTTCTGTCCAATTTGATATAGGAAATACTCTGAAATGTTCTCCTAATTTTTTTTTACCATTAAATAAATTCCATAATTCAGGCCTCTGATTTTTTGGATCCCATTGACCAAATTCATCTCTATGTGAAAAAAATCTTTCTTTTGCTCTTGCTTTTTCTTCATCTCTACGTGCTCCTCCCATTGCACAATCATATTTCCCTTCTTCTAATCCCTCTAACAAAGTTATTGTTTGTAAACCATTTCTTGATGGGTTTGGCCCTGTTTCTTCTATTGCTGTTCCCCTATTTATAGAGTCTTGAACATATTTTACAATTAAAGTTTCACCACTTTCCTTAATTAAACTATCTCTAAATTTAATAGTTTCAGGAAAGTTATGACCAGTATCAACATGCATTAGCGGAAATGGAATTTTGCCAGGATAAAATGCCTTTCTTGCAAGATGAAACATTACTATCGAATCTTTTCCTCCTGAAAAAAGCATTACCGGTTTTTCAAATTGTGCTGCTACTTCTCTAAGTATAAATATAGCTTCAGATTCAAGTTCTTTGAGATGTGTTAAGTTATATGAACTCATTTGTTATTTATATTTTAATAATTGGCAAAATAAAGTTGACTACTTGTTCAATTGAATTTTCAATACTATTATTATTAGTGTCAATTTCTAATTGAGGATTTTTTGGTGGTTCAAATGGGGAATTAATACCTGTAAGGTTAGTTATTTCTCCATTTCTTGCTTTTTTATATAGCCCTTTTGTGTCTCTGTTTTCACATGTTTTTAAAGAAGCATTGATATAAACATTAATTAAGTTTTCTTTTCCAATAATTTTTTCAGCAATTTTTCTGATTTTGTGAGTTGGGCTAACGAAGCAGTTCAAAGTGATTATTCCGCAATTTAAAAATAGTTTAGATATTTCAGCAATTCGTCTAATATTTTCTTCTCTATCTTCTAAAGAAAATGAAAGATTATTACTTATGCCTGAGCGTATATTATCACCATCAAGAAGCTTTGTTAGGTAACCGGATGAATGCAATTTACTCTCTACTCCTTTTGCAATTGTAGTTTTACCTGAACCAGAAAGGCCTGTAAACCAAAACACTTTAGATGTTTGTTTAAGTAGATTTTGCTTGTCACTTCTTTGAAGTAGTTCTTCAAAAACTGGATAAATATTAGGTTTTTTATACATAAATAATATATACACAAATCTAAAAAAAATTATCAAATTAAAATTCTCCAAGATTTTGATAATATTTTAATTAGATTTGGCTTTAAAAGATTACAAATGGACAAAGACATTCAACATTATTTGGATTCGACATATTTAAAGACAGCTGCTGAAGCTGGTATTTCTGAAGAGGAAAATAAAAAAATTGTTTTTTCATTAGTTGATGAAGCAATTAAATACAATTTCGCATGTATCATGATTCGTCCAAAATATATAGCCGAAATTTTTAAAATAATTAATAAAAAAAAATCATTGACAAAGCTAGGTACAGTCGTTGATTTTCCTTTGGGTGATAGTTCAACTAAACAAAAAGTTAACGAAGCCATAATTTCTGTTGATAATGGTGCTCACGATATTGATTTTGTTTGCGATTATAATGCTTTTAAAAGAGGTAATTTGCAAAAATTTGATAATGATATTATTGAAGGAACAAAAATATGCGTTCAACGTAAAAGAATAACTAAATGGATTATAGAAACCGGTGCGCTTTCAAGAGAGGAAATTATGAAAATTACAAAGAGAATAGTTAGTTTAGTACAAGATAATTTCTATGAAAGCACTAAAAATATATATATAAAAACATCAACTGGTTATTATAATGGTGCTGGAGCAACTATTTCAGATGTAAAACTTATAAAATCTTTTTCTAAAAATTTAAAAATAAAAGCATCTGGCGGAATTTATTCATACCAATTTGCAAAAGATCTGATTGTTGCAGGAGCAGATCGAATAGGAACATCTAAGGCTAAACTTATTTATAATAAAGAATAAAATATGGATTTTAAAAATTTACTCAAAGTTGCTATTAATGCTTCAATTAGAGGGGGAGAAACAATAATGAAGGTATATAGTTCTGATTTTCAAGTTGAAAAGAAATCAGACGATTCACCACTAACAATAGCAGATAAAAATTGTCATGATATTATCGAGCATTTTCTTAAAAAAACTGAACTACCTATTTTAAGTGAGGAAGGAGCATCTATTAAGTTTAGTGAAAGAAAAAATTGGGATTATTTTTGGCTAGTAGACCCATTAGATGGAACTAAAGAATTTATAAAACGAAATGGAGAGTTTACAGTAAATATTGCGTTGATTTTTAAAGGGAAGCCTATTATGGGTGTAATTTTTGTTCCAGTAAAACAACATTTATATTTTGCCATGCAAGACTTGGGCTCTTATAAGATAGTTTACAAATCATTAGTCAAGAATTTAGATGATTTAGTTTTAAGATCTGAAAAGTTGCCAATAAAAAATAATAGAACAAATTATGTTATAGTTGGATCTAGATCTCATATGTCAAAAGAAACAGAATTATTTTTTGAGGAAAAGAAAAAAATATATGAAAATGTTGAGTTACTTTCAGTTGGTTCTTCATTGAAATTATGCATGGTTGCTGAAGGGAGAGCAGATGCTTATCCAAGATATGCCCCAACAATGGAGTGGGATACAGCAGCAGGACACGCCATTGCAAAATACGCAGGTTATTCGGTTTTGAAATTCCTTTCTAATAATGAATTGAGTTACAATAAGAAAGAGTTGTTAAATCCATGGTTCTTAGTTAGCAAACAATGATTAAACTCATTTCCAAGTTACGTAATGATAAAGATTTTTTTGAGATTTTTCAGAAAGGAGGAATATCTTTTTTGATTAGAATTGGTGGTCAGATTATGGGTTTTTTACTGTCTTTTATAATAGCACATTATTATGGAGCTCAGGGCTTAGGTAGTTTTGTTTTAGCAATAACAGTACTGAGAATTTTTACTTTACTAGCCAAATTAGGCTTAGATACAACTTCTGTTAGATTTATTGCATCATTTGCTAAGCAAAATAAATGGAAAAACATAAGTTTATTTAGACGTAAAACTCTAGTTCTTCTTTGTATTACCTCAGTTATTTCTTCACTAATTATGTATATTTTATCTCAAAATATTTCTTTAATTTTAAATATTAGACTACAGTATTTACAAATGGCGTCTTATTTTGTTTTACCTATGACCTTTTTTGTATTACACTACCAAAGTTTAAAAGGATTAAAAAAAATTGCTGAATTTTCATTCTTTTATAGAATGTCTCAAGCTACTTTCACAATTATTTCAATTTATATTATATCCATTTTTATTAGTGATGAGATAGTACCAATCTATGCTTATTTATCTGCGTTACTTATAGTTTCAGTATTATCTTTCATTTCCTATAAATATTGGTTTATTAAAAGTAAAAAAGTAAATCATGAAGAAATTATAGAGAATCTTAAGATAAAAGATATATTAAAAATCTCAATTCCCTTAATGTTTGCTCAATCTGTGCAATTTGTAATGGCATGGACTGATAAATTAATGATTGGAAATATGTTAGATCCTGAGAGTGTTGCGATTTATGGTGTTGCATTTAGATTCTCAATGATAGTAAGTATTACATTAATGGCGGTTAATAGCATTGCAGCTCCAAAATTTGCTGAGAAGTTTGCAATGAATGATAATAATTCAATGGCAAAGATTGCTATTCAGTCTTCAAAATTAATATTTTGGACCACATTACCTTTTGCAGCTATTCTATTAATTTTTCCAAAGTTTTTTATGGGTTTATATGGAATAGAATTTCTTGTGGGATTTGATGTTTTAAGGTTATTAATAATAGGAAGATTAATAAATGCTTTTTCTGGCTCTGTAGGTAATTTAATGCAAATGTCAGGTCAGCAGAATAGTTATATGTCTATTCTAATTATTGGAGCAATAATTAATATTGGATTAAACTTATTATTAATTCCAAAGTATGGTATAGATGGCGCTGCTTATGCTAGTATAGTAAGTATGTCTTTTTGGAACTTATCTATGGTATATATGGTTAAAAAGAAATTTGGATTTTTTACAATGTATATCCCATTTATTAATAAAAAATTATGAAAGGAAGATTGCCAAACTTTTTAATAGTAGGTGCTGCTAAATGTGGTACTTCATCATTACATTATTATTTAAATCAACACCCTGATATTTTTATGCCCACTTACACAGACAAAGGCCTAAAGGTTAAAGAACCCAGATTTTTGATTAAAGAAAAAGTACAAAAAAGATTGCCAAAAGGAGTATGGGATTTAAAAACTTATAAATCATTGTTTGATAAAGCACTTCATCATAAAGCCATTGGAGAATCTACAGTCCTTTATTTGTTTTTTTATCAAACAGCTATTAAAAATATAAAGTACTATTTAGGAAACGATGTTAAAATAATTATAATGCTTAGAAACCCAATTGAACGAGCATATTCAGCATATTTATTTGCATCTAGAACAACACAAGAAAATTTACCATTTAAAGAAGCTTTGAAATATAATAAAACCAGATATGATAAAAACCCAAATTTGAGTCCTATGATTTTGTATAAGGAATTAGGTTTATACTATAAAATGGTAAGAGCTTACATTGAAAACTTTAAAAATGTGCATTGTATTATTTATGATGATTTTGTAGCTGATACTAACTTAGAAATAACAAAGGTTCTAAACTTCTTAGACCTAGATGATAAATATAAGATTGATTCAACAAAGATTATTAATGTGGGTGGTATGTCGTGGAATAGTGCTATTGCAAAAGAATTTTTGATGGGAAACGGGGTTTTGAAAAAAATAATTAAAACATTTATTCCTAAAAAAACTCGAGTTAAAGCAAAGCAAAAGCTAGTAAAGCAGTTTACAGTAAGAGCTTCAGACATGGAAGAGGATTTAAGAAAAGAATTATTTTTGTTTTATAGAAGCGACATTAAAAAATTAGAAAAATTAATTAAAAGAGATTTGAGTATATGGCGTCAAAATTAGAATTACCCAATCTTTTAATTGTTGGTGCTGCTAAATCTGGCACTACTTCATTGCACAATTATTTAAAACAACATCCTCAAATTTTCATGAGCGCTCATAAAGAACCACATTTTTTAATTAACTCTGAAATAGGTGAAAATAGAATTCATAAAGCAGTACTAAAATTTGATGACTACAAACAAATGTTTAAGACTCAGAAAAATTACTTATTTAAGGGAGAATCAAGTGTTATGTATTTAGCATATCCTCAATACTCAATCAAAAATATTAAAAAGTACTTATCATCAAAAGTTAAGATAATTATAATGCTAAGAAATCCTATTGAAAGAGCATATGCAGGTTATTTACATAATGTTAGATACAATCCTCTGGAAAATTTATCATTTGAAGAAGCGATAGCAAATTCAGAAGAAAGGTATAAAAATAATAAAAACATAACTCCTGACACTAGATATCTTCATGTTGGAAGTTATTTTACTCAAGTGGCTTCTTTTTTAACTGAGTTTAAAGATAATGTTCACATCATTCTTTATGATGATTATGTTAAAGATATTAATTATTGTTTTGAAAAAGTTTTTTCGTTTTTGGGATTAGAAAGTATATGTATAGATACTTCGATCAGACATATGGAAGGGGGATGGAAGTTTAAAAACAATTTTTTAAGAAATTTATTAATACCAGAAAATAAGGTTAAGTCTTTTTTCAAGTTTGTTATTTCAAATAAAAAAATTAGAGCTATTTTGAGAAAAAATTTAATACATTACGGTACTGTTAAAACAAATAGTTTAAATAGTAAAATGAGAGAAAAACTAATTTCATATTACAGAGATGATATCTTTAAATTACAAGACCTACTGAAAAGAGATTTAACCAGTTGGATGAAATGATTTGATTAATGAAAAGAAAAATATTAAATAATTTAATTTTATTTATGCTTGTTTCAAGTACTGGAGGATTATTATTTGTATTTAATAGAAATCTTTCTTTTTTATTTTTTTCTTTAATTATAATCTGTAGTTTTTTTTTACTCGAAAAAAGAATAAAATCAGTAAACTTTTATTCATCATTGTTGGCATTTGCTAGCGTAACATTTTTATTAATAATTAATTTTTTTGTTGCTGAGATTCAACCTCAGTCTGTAACTAAGTACTCTTTTTTTGTAGTTGTATTTTTTGTTACTGCACTCTCTTTATTTTATTTTCATAATCAAGAGAATAAAAATGCTTTTCTTGATAGTTTATATTTTATACTTAAAATTATTCTTTTTCACTCTTTAATTAGTTTTCTATTATATCCTTTTATTGAGGGCAATTTAGAAACAATAAAGGCGTATATGGCTAATGGCGAAGAAAAACATACGTCAAAAACATTTAAATATTTGTTTTACTATATAGATATTATTGATAAGCCTGAAGCTGAAGTTACATTATTGGGTATAAATTTTGTAAGAAATTCAGGTATATTTTGGGAGCCAGGTATTTTACAATTTTATCTGAATATTTTATTTTTTTTAGAAATTAGTTTTTCTAGAACAAGAAATTTTATGCTATTTTTAATTGCGTTAGCTATTTTGTCTACCTATTCCACAACAGGTCTGTTATTACTTTTTTTGCAAATTATTTATTTTTTAAATAAAAAGTTGCACAAAAAGTATTCAACTTTAATTGTATTTATCATCGCTATTCCAATTTATAGTGTCCTTAGTAGTAACATAAATACAAAAGTATATGGTGAAGGAGAATCCTCATTTCAAAAGAGGTTATTAGATTTTACACAACCTCTATTCATTGCTATTGAGCATCCTATTAATGGTGTAGGAGTCGACTTAGATAAGTTCTCTGATTTTCGATCTAAATTTTATCCTAACTCTAAGGTATTGCAGACTTTTTATAAATCAATTTCTATCAGTCAATATAATCAAACAACAAATAAAGGTAGTACAAATTCTTTTACATATTTACTAGCGGGTTTTGGGTTTCCAATAATGTTACTTTTTATTTACGCATTTTTAAAGCAACAAATTATTAGACATAATAAAATGATTTTCATAATTCTTATATTTGTTTCTGCAATGTCTGAACCCTTATTACACAAGCCATTCTTTTTTATGTTTATAATATCAGGATTTATAAATTTTTTTGATAAAGTGATACAAAATAAATCAAGTTTACTATGAAAAATGTTTTAATTTCTGGAGGAGCAGGATTTATTGGTAGTAGATTATGTGAAAAGTTATTTGAAAGAGGATATAAAGTAACTGTATTAGATAATCTTTCAACCCAAATTCATGGTGATAATGATTCTTCTTTATTAGACAAGATAAAAGACAAATGTATATTTATAAAAGGTGATGTTAGAAATAAATCAGATTGGATTAAAGCTATTAAAAATCAGGATTTTATAATCCATTTAGCAGCTGAAACAGGCACTGGACAATCAATGTATGATATCTCTAATTATACTGAAGTCAATGTGCTAGGAACTGCAAAAATGCTGGAGGCTCTTTCTGAAACAAAAAGTAAAGTGAAAAAAATAATTCTTGCTTCATCCAGAGCTGTTTATGGTGAGGGCAAGTACATGTGTTTACAAAAAGAAAGGTTTTTGTTTCCTTTACAAAGATCAGAAAAGGATTTGAAAAATGCTCAATTTGAAATTAAAGATAATAATAGTCTATTGAAATATGTTGCAACTGACGAAAATTCCGAATTACACCCACTCTCAATTTACGCAATTAATAAACTTCAACAAGAGCAAATGGTATTATTTATGGGAAGAACTTTGGGTATGCAGGTTGTATGCTTAAGATATCAAAACGTTTATGGCCCAGGCCAATCATTGTCAAATCCATATACAGGAATTTTATCTGTATTTTCTACAAGAATTCTTAATAATAATGATATAGATATTTATGAAGACGGATTACAAACAAGGGATTTTGTTTACATTGACGATGTTGTGGAGGCTACAGCTCTAGCTATTAAAAAAAATATAGTATCTAACGAAATTATCAACATTGGTTCCGGCACTTCAACAACAGTCAAAGATGTTGCAAATATTCTAAAAAAATATTTTCAATCTAATATTAAGATATCTATCAGTGGAAAATATAGAGTTGGAGATATTCGTCATAATTTTGCAGATATCACAAAAGCTAAAGAAATCTTAAATTTTAGTCCCAAGTTTAATTTTCAAGAAGGTGTTATTAATTTTGTACAGTGGGTAAAAAATCAAAATATTATGCGTGATAATTATGATTATTCAGTAAATGAGTTAAAAGAAAAGGGCTTATTAAAATGAATATGAAAAAATATTTTTTTTTGATTTTTATTCTTTTTTTTATTTCGTGTCAATCACAGGAAAAAACTCAGCAATTAAAACCAAATGTTTTTGGTTTTGCAACTTCAAATACTTTTACATTTTGTGATATTCAGGATACCTCATTTACTAATAAAATAATTAATCTCAATCCTCAAACACTCAGATTTCCAGGAGGAGCTGTTGGTAATTTTTATCATTTTGGAGGTAAGGGATATGGTTTTGATTTTCTGGAAATTAAAAAATATCATGGCGGAAAATTTCCAAAAAGGTCTTTGGGCCTAGAGAAATATAGAAAGAAAAAACAACATGATCACGATTACATAGATGATTTCATTTTTCTTGCTAATAAAACAAAATCATCAGCTGTATTAGTAGCAAATCCTTTTACTCAATCAGATGATGATATTATAAATATGATTAAAAAATTACATGAAAATAATATTAATGTTGTGGGAGTAGAATTAGGTAGTGAACTTTCTAATAGAAGCTATTACTTAAAAGGATATAATATAAATGACTATATTAATTTTGCGCAAAGGTGTAGTAAAAATATTAAAAACAAATTCCCAAAAATTAAAATCGCAGTTGTGGCTGCTCCTTTAGGAAAGCCTCGAGGACATAGACATAATATTTGGAATGAAAAATTATCAAAAAAAGATTTTTATGACGCCATAATAATACATTCATATGCTAATGTAATTAAGGGTAAGTCACTAGATGGGCAGATGATTACTGAAAACTTAGATAGTAAGGATCCTGATATGCTCTTTAATAAATTTAAGCAAAGAGCACTACAATATTTATTTAAAGACTATCCTAAAGAAGTTCAAAAATATTATAGTATTTTTAAAAAGCCCATTTGGGTAACTGAATGGAATTTGCAAATATCTAAAACAACAGGAAATACACTTTTTCAAGCTTTGTTTGTTGCTCAATATTTATTAGAATGTATGAGTTCTAAGGCTTTAAATGTTATTGAATTATCAACATATCATAATTTGGGAGGCAGAGATATAGCTGGTTCAATTTTTAGAAATAATAATGAAATTATTGAAACACATAGTACATACAATTCTATGCTCATGATCGGTAAAATATTTTCTAATGAAATTTCATACATTCTAAAAAATGTGACAGAAAATATTTATACATATAGATGTTATAATAGTGATGGTTTAGAAAAATTAGTTTTTTCAATTGATTGGGATAATTTTCAATTTAGTTGTATTGATATGTCATCCAATATACATGAAACAACTATATTAAAAAGTAAAAATTTATATGACGTTGCTGATAAAAACGGTATTTTAGATTATAATGTTGAATTTAAAAATGACTAAATCACGTCAAATATTTATTGTTGGTAGTAGTAGAAGCGGGACTACTATGATGGGAAGAATTTTAGCAAATCATAAAGATATTTTTACTTTTAAAGAATTACATTTTTTTGGCACTATATGGACCTTAAGTGATAATCAGAAATTAACTAAAAAAAAACAAATAGATCTAATGTCTCTTTTATTATGTATACAAAATAGAGGTATTTTTGATAAAAAAAAGTTCGCAGATTTTTCTTTTCAGGCAAAACAAATTTTAAAAAATAAGCACTACACCAATCCTATGCATATATATAAATTTTTTTTAGATACAATTACTAAAGAAAATGCAGCAACTATTTCGTGCGAACAAACACCAAAAAATTTATATTATATAGAAGAAATTTTAAATTTTTTTCCTGAAGCCCTAATAGTCAATTTAGTAAGGGATCAAAGAGACGTGCTTCTTTCACAAAAGAATAAATGGAGACGAAAATTTTTAGGGGCAAATAAAATTCCTTTTTTTGAAGCTTTACGATCATATATAAATTATCATCCGATAACAATAGCAAGAATTTGGAGATCAAGTTTATCTTATACATCTAAGTATAAAAATCATAAGCGAGTAAAAGTTGTTAAATTTGAGGAATTGTTACATTCCCCCAGAAATGTTGTTGAGGAGGTATGTAAGTTCCTTAAAATTAAATTTTCTAAAGATATGTTAAACGTTCCTCTTATTGGTTCTTCTACTAAATATGATTCTAAAATAAATTTTATTGATAAATCTAAAATAAACAACTGGAAGAATGGAGGGCTTTCTAAAGCAGAAATTTATTTATCACAAAAATTTTCAAAGGATATGATGCATGAATTTGGTTACCGAGAAAAAGAAATTGGATTTTTCCCTCCTTTAGTTTTATATTATCAAATTACCTTTCCAATTAAATTATGTATTTCTTTTATACTTAATATACATAGAATGGGTAATATCTTAGAAGTTATAAAAAAAAGATTTTTTTGTAAATGAAAGTTAATTTTTTTATAGCAGGAGCTCCAAAATCTGGAACTACATCATTGTATCAGTACTTATGCCAACATAAAGAGATTGAAATGTGCTCGATCAAAGAACCAGATTTTTTTTCATATACAGCTTTAAAAAAAGAACAAACTTATTATGGAAATGATCCGATTCAGAATCTAGAAAAATATAATAAACTTTTTTCTAATAAGAAAGATCTATTAAGAGGAGAAGCAAGTGTTTCCTATTTGTTCTATGATGATGTTGCTAAAAAAATCAAGAAATATAATGAAAAAGCAAAAATTATAATCATATTAAGAAATCCTGTAGATAGAGCATTTTCACATTATCTGATGGATTATAGATTAGGTTTAGTATCCGAAAATTTTGAGGATATCATAAACAAAAGAATAAATCATAAAAACGCATTACTTTATTATCAACAATATGTTTCAGTAGGAGAGTATTATCATCAAGTTGAAAGATATATAAAGGTTTTTGGACCAGAAAAGTTATTGATTATAAATTATGAAGATTTCAAAAATAATTTAGCTGATACATTTGAAAAAATATGTCTTTTTTTAAATGTTAGTCATACGTTTAAAGTAGACTTTACAAAATCTTACAATAGTTACAAAAGACCAAGAAATAAAATTGTTAGATGGGTCTACTCTTTTACAAGACTCAGAAAAATATTATCCCAAATTATTCCAAAAATAGCTATAAATTACATAATTAAAATGTTGTTTACAGAATCAAAAAAACCAAAATTATCTTCAGATGCAAGAAAATTTTTAATTTCACATTATAAAGATGATATTATAAATTTATCAAAGTTATTAAACCAAGATTTAAGTTCATGGATAAAATAGGGCTTGTTACTATAACATATAACTCAGAGAATGTTATTTCTGAGTTTTTAAATTGTGTTTGGCAACAGACATATAATAATTTTGTATTATATGTTATTGACAATGGTTCATCAGATAATACTTTGAAATTTCTAGAAAAAGCTAATCAAAAAAGACTAAAATTAATTAAAAATATTAGAAATTGTGGTGTTGCCAAAGCAAATAATCAAGGAATCAGTCAAGCAATTGAGGATAAATGTTCTAAGGTATTAATAATTAATAATGATGTTGAATTTGAAGAGGATTTAATAAAAAAGTTAGTAGAATTTCAAAATAAAAAACAATGTAGTTTGGTTGTGCCAAAAATGATGTATTATTCGGCCCCTAATCAAATCTGGTACGCTGGTAGTTGGTTTAGTAGGAAAAGAGGTTTTTTACCCATACATAGAGGCTTAACTCAATTAGATATATCACAATTTGATCAAATACAGACTGTCGAATATGCCCCAACTTGTTGTTTATTAATTAATACAAAGGTTTTTAATGACATTGGCTTTATGGACGAAAGTTATTTTGTTTATTTTGACGATACTGATTTTTGTTATAGAATTTTAAAAGATGGAAGACATAAGATTTATTATTATCCTTTTGTTAATTTTTATCATAAGGTAGGAGCACTCACTAAATCATTTGACAACACAGACAACAGTAGATATAGAGGAGATTTTTTTATTAAACAAAACACCGCAAATCATGTATATTTTTTGCGAAAAGAGGGAAGTTTTTTTGCATACTTGTATATATTTTGGTTATTTTTTAGAAATAACATACGTTTTATTTTTAGTTCAAGAATTAAAAAAAATTTTAATACCTGGCTACTAATTAATATTTCCTATTTCAAAGGCTTTTTTAAATAACTATGAAAAAAAAAGTAGCAATAATTGATTCATTGGGTGCACACGGAAGTTCTCATCATTTTTATTTATTTGGACAAATCAGAGGTCTAGTTGACAATAAAGTAAATGTATCTCTATATACAAATAGTATTACACCAAATCCTAATATTCAATCTGTTAATTTTTATCAGTTTTTTGGTAACTTATTTTCAAGTAAATTTTTATTTGTTAGAGCTTTAAAGTATGTTTTTGGTCTTGTCCTATCAATATTTCATGCAAGATTTTCAGGAGCTAAAATTTTTCATTTTCATATTTTTGAAAATAATATTGTTATTTTATTAAAAATTATATTGGTCAAATTACTTTTTGGTAAAGTAGTAATTACAATACATGATGTTATATCTTTTGCAAAATCAGAAAAAAATGTTTTCTTAAACAATCAAATTTATAGTCGCGTAGATTTAATTTTTACACACAATACTTTTAGTAAAAAAGAAGTTTTAAAGATATCACCCCAAATAGATGAAAAGATTTTAATTGTTCCTCATGGAAATTACTTACCATTTATAAATGTGCATAATGATAAGGCAAAAGCAAGAGATTTTTTAGCAATTGACAGAGACAAAAAAGTTTTATTATTTTTTGGTTTGATTAAAAAAGTAAAGGGTCTTGATCTTTTGCTAAATGCTTTTGGTGAAATTATAAAAAAACATCCTGATACTATTTTATTAATAGCTGGCAAAACATGGAAAAATAACTTTACGTATTATCAACAAATAATTGATAAAAATAATCTAGCTCAAAATATTATCTTGCATAATAATTTTATTCCACACAATGATGTTAAGTATTATTATAGTGCTGCTGATTTAGTTGTTTTGCCATATAAAAAAATCTACCAGAGCGGTGTTTTAATGATGACTTTAAGTTATCAAAAAATTGCATTAGTCTCCGATTTAAGTCCATTAACAGAGATAATTGAAGATAAAGTAAATGGTTTTATTTTTAAGTCTGAGGACAGGGATGCACTAATTAATAAAATTGATGATATATTCTCTGAAAAATATGATATGCAGAATATTAGTTCGCAGGCAAAAGTAATGATCAAAAATGAATTTGACTGGCAAAAAATAGGTAGTTTAACAAAAAAAGGCTATCAAAATTTATAAAGTTGTATTTTAGCAAAAAAACACGTACGTGAAAGAAAGAATTCAAAAAATTTTATCAGATTCTTCTGAGCTCCATTCTATTTTGTTAGGAGACTATACTCTGCAAAGTAGTATAAAACAAATTGTAGAAATATGCGTGGAGGCATTTAGAAATGGTAATAAATTACTTTTATGTGGAAATGGGGGTAGCGCCTCTGATGCTCAACATATTGCTGCTGAGTTAAGTGGACGATTTTATAAAGATCGGCCGCCCTTACACGCTGAGGCGTTAAATGTAAATTCATCTTACATAACTGCTGTGGCTAATGATTTTGGCTATGACCAAACATTTGCTAGAATGATAGAGGCTTGCGGTAAAAAGAAGGATATTCTATTAGCAATTTCAACATCAGGAAATTCTAATAATATAATTGAGGTTTTAAAAAAGGCACGTAGCTTAGATATTTTTACTATTGGTTTTACTGGCAACAACGCTAGTAAAATGCAATCGTTATGTGACATAATAATTAATGTTCCATCAAATAATACTGCAAGAATCCAAGAAATACATATTTTATGTGGTCATATTATTTGTCAACTTATTGAAGAAGAAATGTTTCCAAATGTTTGATGGTAGCACACTTTTTTTAGACAGAGATGGTGTTATAAATAAAAAACTTGAAGGTCGTTATGTTCGTTTTTTTGAAGAATTTTCATTCATGCCTGGCGCAATAACTGCAATATCAAAATTATCTCAGGTATTTCAATATATAATTATTATAACTAATCAACAAGGAATAGGCAAAGGATTAATGACTGAAATTGAACTTGATCTTCTTCATAAACAAATGATAAATGAGTTAAAAAAGAAAGGCGGTAAAATTGATGCTATTTATTATTGTGCAGATTTAGCTTCTAAAAAATGTAATTGTAGAAAGCCTGGAACTACAATGTTTGAAAATGCTTTAAAGGATTTCCCAAAAATTGACATTATGAAATCATACATGATCGGAGATTCTGATTCAGACATACAGGCCGGAAATGCAATGCAATTAAATACTGTTAAGGTTAATAATATTTATACCTTAGCAAAATGGGCTGATGAGTTTTTATAGTTTTTTTAATTTTTTTTATTTTTACTTTTATAACAAAAAACTAATTGATAAACTCAAATTACAATATAATTTTAGCGCTTTTAACTTCATTTGCAATAAGTTATTTGATTATTCCAAAATTAATTTCATTTGCATCTAGATATAGATTATCTGACGTTGCTGGAAAAAGATCTGCACATAAAGGAAGTGTACCAATCTTTGGGGGAGTAGCATTTTTTTTTAGTATCATAGCTTGTTTGATACTTTATTTTGACTTTTCTAATATTATTTTTCTTTCTGGGGCAATTGTCATTGTTTTTTTTGTCGGTATGCTTGATGATTTATTGGGGCTCTCTCCAATTAAAAAACTGTTAGGTCAATTAATATCAATATCAATAATAATTTTTTTGGCTAATTTAAAAATTAGTAGCTTTTATGGTGTTTGGGGCATTTACGAACTACCTGAATTCATTTCTGTTTTATTTACTGCCTTTGTATTTATTGTAATTATTAATAGTATGAATTTAATTGATGGAATAGATGGATTAGCAGCTGGTATAGGTTCTATCTCGGCTCTTTGTTTTGGCTTATTAGCTTTTTACATGAATGAAATAGAGATATCTGTTTTAGCATTTTCGTTAGTGGGATCATTATTGGCATTTATAAAATATAATTTTCATCCTGCAAAGATATTTATGGGTGATACCGGTTCATTATTGATTGGTTTGGTACTTTCTATTTTGGCAGTCAATTTAATTAATTCTGGAATCAAAACTGATTTTATAACTTTTCCAAATAAGGGGCCATTTATAGCAATATCTTTTCTGTCATTGCCTTTATTTGATTCTTTAAGAATTTTTGTTTCAAGATTATTCAGAGGTAAACATCCGCTTCACCCAGGAAAGGGGCATATACATCATGCCCTATTGAGATTGGGTTTTGGACATAAAAAAACAAGTATTATTTTATACATTTATTTTTTATTGTTAATTATACTGACTTATTTCTTATTACCTTTAAATATAAATCTAGCTATACTTTTTTTTGCTATTGTTAATTTTTGTTGTTTATACCTTCCTTTTTACTTTTATAGAGTACATAATAAAACCAAAGAATGAGATATATCTATTTTTCTTTATTTACATTTTTTTCATCTTTTCTTGTTGCACAAAATTTAAATTTAAATGAGAATAATGATATTAATAAATATTTATATTCGGAAGAATCAAATATGCATACCTCATTTAAGCCAATTTTAAAGTCTAGTTTTTCATTTAATATTGATTCATTTTTATTATCAAACGATAACTATATCAATAAAAATAAATACTTAAATAAATTATTTTCAAATCATTTATTTGTCTTGAGCGGCGACGATTATAATGTTAGTGTATCTCCAATAGTATCTTTTTCGAAAGGTATTGAAACTGAAGAGAATAAGAGCACATTTGTCAACACTAGAGGTTATTTTGTGCAAGGCATCCTAGGTAAAAAAATTTCTTTTTCCACATCTTTTTGTGAAAACCAAGCAATTTTCCCAAATTATTTGCATTCATACATTAAATCTAATAATGTTGTCCCAGGTCAAGGTTATGCGCGAGACTTCAAAGGGACAGGCTTTGATTATGCCATGTCTTCAGGACATGTCAGTTACAAACCAAATAAAATGTTTTTATTCCAATTTGGTCACGGTAAGCATTTTATAGGAGATGGTTATCGATCGTTATTACTTTCTGACAACTCATTTAATTATCCATTTCTTAAAATACAAACTAATTTTTCGAAAATACAATACACAAATCTTTATTGTGAGTTGATGGATATTAATTATTTTAAAACAAATTTAGTTGATAATATAGATCAAATGGGTTATCCAAAAAAATATATTTCTTCACATTATTTGAGTTATAATTTTACTAATAAGTTTAATATTTCACTTTTTGAGTCTGTAGTTTGGAGAATGAATCATGCTCCTGGAGTAAGGGGCTTTGATGTTAGTTATCTAAATCCAATTGCTATGCTAAGACCGATTGAGTTTTCGTTAAATTCTCCTGACAATGTGTTAATTGGTTTGAATTCGAAGTATATTATAAATAGATCTTATTTATATGGTCAACTCATTATAGATGAGTTTAGTCTAAATGATCTAAGAGAAGATAATGGTTTTTGGGGTAATAAGATTGGCTATCAATATGGCTATAAAATATTTGATGCTTTTGGTATAGAGAGACTTAACTTACAAGCTGAGTATAATTATGTTAGGCCATATACATATGCACACCATAATCCTCAACAAAATTATGCGCATTATAATCAGCCTCTTGCTCACCCACTCGGCGCGAATTTTTCTGAGTTTTTGTTTTTATTAAACTACAAATATCAAAGATTTGAACTAAGTGGAAAAATAATTTTTAGTAAATATGGTGGAAAAATTTTAAATGATCCAACATCATATGGAAATGACTTATACTTTTCAACTGGAAATTATGCAGAGCAAGAAGGGTTAGTTGCAATGGGTACAGGAAGACCTTCAGATTTTGATATCCAAATGTATCAAGGCAATCTAACAACAATTGAATATAAGTCTTTAGACATTTCATATATTATTAATCCCTTAACTAATCTTAAGTTAAACTTTGGTCTTATACTAAGAGAGTTAAATAACGATGATGGATTTTTAAATACTAAATATTATAATATTAGTTTGATGAGTGATTTGTTTAATCATTATTACGATATATAATGTCATATTTTCTAGCATTAGAAACTTGCACAAAAAATTGTTCCGTTGCAATTTTTGAGAATAATACGTTATTATATTTAAAAGAACAAAGAGAAGATAAATATTTACATTCTGAAAAATTAAATTTATTTATTGAAGAATCATTATCTAAATCAAATATTTCAATAAAAAAAATTAATGCTATCATAATAAGTAAAGGTCCTGGCTCTTATACAGGATTACGTATAGGTACTTCTACAGCGAAAGGGCTGTGTTATTCTTTGGATATTCCACTAATTTCAGTATCTACTTTGGAAGCTATGTCTGCTAGTTTGAAAAAGAACAAAAATGTATTTTATTATTGTCCAATGCTGGATGCAAGACGAGATGAAGTATATGCAGCTATATTTGATAGCGATAATAGAATAGCTAGAGAAATTAGAGCCGATATTGTTGATAGTAAAACATATTTAAATTTTTTAAATAAAAAAATTATATTCTTCGGGCCTGGTGCTATCAAATGTAAATCACTAATTAATCATAAAAATGCTGTTTTTGAAGAAAACATCTTTCCGTCAGCAAAAAATTTAGGAATATTAGGATTTAGAAAATTTTTAAATGAAGATTTTGAAGATGTTGCCTATTTTGAACCTTATTATTTGAAGGATTTTATAGCGGGACCAACGAAATAAATTTTATTTTGTGTATCTTTTTCTTGATGCTTTTAGTCTGTCTTTAAAGCTTGATTTTTTATTTTTTGATTTTCTTCTTTTGTTTTGAGACTTTTCTGGTTTTCTTTCCTTTCTTTTGTCTTTAGGCTCTTTAGAAATTTCAACCTTTACTTTATTTCCATTCCAGTTTGCTTGCTTTAGATTGCTCAAAATGATATTTTCAAACTCCAGCGGAGTTTCAAAAAAAGAAAAGTTTCTCATGATATCAATTTTTCCAATTGGTATATCTCTGTTTTTAGTCCTTTCATTTATTAGGCCAATTAGATTATGTGTTTGTAGTGTTTGATTTTTACCAATATTTATAAAAAATCGAGTATATCCTTTTTCGGCTTTTCCTTTTATTTTTCTTTCATCTTTATTTAATTTCTTTTTAATATTAAGATCTGGAGCATCTTTGTAAAACGATAAGAAGCGATTAAATTCAGTAGATACAAAATGTTTTATGATTTCCTCTTTGTTTAGATGAGTTAGTTTTTTTTCAATTGAATCAAAATATTGATTAATTTGAGGATTTATCTCTGTGGATACAACTTTTTCAATTAAATTCATTAACTGAATGTGGCAAATCTCATCCCCATGAGGTACTTTTTTTAAAACTAAACTTCGTTTAATCATTTTTTCAATTGCTTGTAATTTTCTGCCATCTCTATTATGTGCAATAATAACTGATATTCCTTTGTTACCGGCTCTACCAGTTCTTCCAGATCTATGAACATAAACTTCGTTATCATCAGGTAAATTATAGTTTATTACGTGCGTTAGTTCATTAATATCAATACCCCTTGCCGCAACATCTGTTGCAACTAGTAATTGTAATTTTTTATTTCTAAATCTTGCCATAACATGATCTCTTTGCGCTTGTGATAACTCACCATGTATAGCATCAGCGTTATATCCGTCTTGCATGAGTTTTTCTGCTATAGCAGCTGTCTCTCTTCTAGTTCTACAAAATATAATCCCATATATGCTTGGGTTTAAATCACATATTCTTCTTAGTGCTTTATATTTATCTCTCGCATTAACAAGATAATAGTGATGCTCAACATTTTTCGTTCCTTCGTTTCTGCTTGCTATTTCAATAGTTTTTGGGTTGACCATATAGTTTTTACTAATCCTCATTACTTCTTGTGGCATAGTCGCAGAAAATAAAAGAGTTTGTTTTTGTACTGGTGTTTCAGCCAAAATAAAATCAAGGTCTTCTTTAAAACCCATATTTAGCATTTCATCAGCTTCGTCTAAAATTATAAATTCAATACTTTTTAATTTTAAAACTTTTCTCTTTATTAGGTCGATGACTCTCCCAGGCGTACCAATAATAATTTGAGATCCCTTTCTTAAAGAATTAATTTGAGTTGAAATGTTCGCTCCACCATATACAGCTGTTGTATTTATGGTTTTATAATACTTTGAATATGACTCAATATCTTTAGTTATTTGTAGGCAAAGTTCTCTAGTAGGGCAAAGAACGATAGCTTGAGTTCTTTTATTATTTAAATTTATTTTGTGGATTATAGGCAAACCAAACGCAGCAGTCTTTCCTGTTCCAGTTTGCGCAAGAGCAATAAGGTCTTCTTCATGATTTAGTAAATAAGGTATAGCTTCTTTTTGAACTGGTGTTAGCTCTGTAAATCCTAATTCTAAGATTGCTTTTTTTATTTTTTCATTCAGTTCTGTATCAGTAAATAACATAAAGATTTTTTTGCAAAAGTAATCTTATAGATTAGAATTCAACTTTTTTTGTAAATTATATTCTTAAAAAGAAGTTTTTAACTTTGAATAAAACTAGTCTTTATTTTAGTTTTATATGTTTGACAAAGTGTATTTTTGCATAAAATTTTATTAATGGATAAATATACCTTTTTAGATAGACACATAGGTGTTTCTGCAGACGATGAAAAAAACATGTTACAATCAGTTGGCGTTAATTCATTAAACGAATTAATTGATCAAACAGTACCAAAATATATTCACTTAAAAGAAAAAATGAATCTACCTGAGCCACTAACGGAGAGTAGATTTATTGATCATATGAAAAGTCTTTCTCAAAAAAATAAAAATTATAGATCTTATATTGGTTTAGGTTATTTTAATACAATTTTACCAGGAGTTATACAAAGAAATATTTTAGAGAATCCTGGTTGGTATACCGCATACACCCCTTATCAGGCTGAAATTGCTCAGGGTAGGTTAGAGGCTCTTTTAAATTTTCAAACCATGGTTATGGATTTAACTTCCATGGAAATTGCTAACGCCTCTTTACTTGACGAAGGAACTGCAGCGGCTGAAGCTATGGCAATGTTGTTTGGCACGAGAAATAGAAAGCAAAAAAAGGAAGGTTGCAATAAGTTTTTTGTTTCAGAACTATGTTATGCGCAAACTATAGAAATACTAAAAACACGTGCCAATCCATTAGACATAGAAATTGTTTATGGAAATCATGAGGAGGTTAAGATTGACTCCAGTTTTTTTGGTTGTATATTGCAGTATCCTGCAAATCATGGAGATGTAATTGACTATTCTAATTTTGTAGAACAAGCTAAAGAAAATGATGTTAATATTGTTGTTGCTGCCGATTTACTTTCGTTAACTCTTTTAACTCCACCAGGAGAATGGGGTGCCGATGTAGTTGTGGGTACTACTCAAAGATTTGGTATTCCCATGGGATATGGGGGTCCACATGCCGCATATTTTGCTACACATGAAAAGTATAAAAGAAATATTCCAGGAAGAATAATTGGTGTTTCTGAAGATACAGACGGAAATAAAGCATTAAGAATGGCTTTGCAAACAAGAGAGCAGCATATTAGAAGAGAGAGTGCAACATCCAATATTTGTACTGCTCAGGTATTGTTGGCTGTTATGGCTGGTATGTACGGAGTTTATCACGGCAGAAAAGGTTTAAGAGCAATAAGTAAAAAGATCCATTCTCTTACAGCGGCATTATGCGAAGGGTTAACACAACTAGGATACCACCAGCTTAATACGGTTTTCTTTGATACATTAAAAATAGCTGTTGGAAATGTTTCAATGGATAACATAAAAACATATGCGGAAGTTGCTAAAGTTAATTTCAATTATATCGATAATGAAACTTTATCTATTAGCGTTGATGAAAAAGATGATTTAAATAATATCAACGATATCTTAGAAATTTTTGCCAAAAGTTGTAATCATTCTGATTCAACAGACTTAATAAATGAAGTACTAAGTGGTGATTATAATGAGGCTGTCGCACGAATTCCTGATTCACTATATAGAACATCATCTTTTTTAACACATAGTGTTTTTAATTCATATCATTCAGAAACTGATATGATGAGATATATAAAAAGTTTGGAGAATAAAGACCTTTCATTAACTCATTCTATGATTCCGCTGGGATCATGTACTATGAAGTTGAATGCAGCAACAGAATTATTTCCGTTAAGTTGGTCAGAATTTGGTAATTTACATCCATTTGCTCCATCACATCAAGCTAGAGGTTACCATATTATGTTTCATGAGTTAGAAGAAATGCTTTGTGAAATTACTGGCTTTGATGCAATAAGTCTACAGCCTAATTCTGGAGCGCAAGGAGAGTTTACAGGTTTAATGGTTATAAGGGCCTATCATAGAAGTAGAGGTGATGAGCATAGAAATATTTGCTTAATTCCTTCTTCAGCTCATGGAACAAATCCTGCCTCTGCTGTAATGGCTGGAATGAAAGTTGTAGTAATTCCATGTGATGAAAATGGTGATATTGATGTTATTGCTTTAGAAGAAAAGGCTATTGAACACTCTGATAATTTATCTAGTTTAATGATTACTTACCCTTCTACTCATGGAGTTTTTGAAAAAGACATAATGAAAATTACAAAAATTATTCATGATAATGGTGGGCAAGTTTATATGGATGGAGCTAATATGAATGCTCAGGTGGGAATCACAAATCCAGCTATTATTGGTGCTGACGTATGTCATTTAAATTTACATAAAACATTTGCTATTCCTCATGGTGGAGGTGGTCCAGGAATGGGACCAATTGGAGTTGTTGAGCACCTTAAACCATTTTTACCAAATAATCCAATTATTAAAATGGGAGGGGAGCATGGAATGTCTATTTCATCTGCTCCATGGGGTAGTGCTTTGGTTTTGACAATTTCTTATGCATATATTAGAATGCTTGGTGAGATTGGTTTACGTAAATCTACAGAAATTGCAATTTTAAATGCCAATTATATTAAAAAACGATTAGAAACTGATTTTGATGTTTTATATACAGGTGAAAATAATAACCGTGTTGCTCATGAGATGATAGTGGATTTTAGAATGTACAAAAAATATGGTATTGAAGTTACCGATATTGCAAAGAGACTTATGGATTATGGTTTTCATGCGCCAACTGTATCATTTCCAGTTGCAGGTACTATTATGATTGAACCAACTGAAAGTGAAAGTAAATTTGAACTGGATCGCTTTTGTGATGCGCTTTTATCAATTAAAGCTGAAATAAACGAGGTTGTAAATGAAAAGATTAAAATAGAAGACAGTGTTTTAAGAAATGCACCACACACAATCTCTCTCATAGTTTCGGAAAATTGGCCATTTAAATATTCAAGAAAAAAAGCTGTTTATCCATTGCCATGGGTTGAATCTCATAAATTTTGGCCTAGCGTGAGAAGAATAAATGATGCATTTGGAGACAGGAATTTAGTATGTTCTTGTCCTCCTATTTCTGATTTTAAAGAGTAAATACTTTATTCATTATTTTTGGTTATTTCTTCTACAAATCCTATATTTGCTATTGAATAATTTAAAACAAAAAAGATGAAAAAAAAATTACTTATTGCGTGTGCATTTTTTATTGGGTTATGCGTCTCTGCCCAATCATCTCTAAATCACATGCCTAAAGAAGCACTACAAAAAGGATATTCTAATATGATTGTTAGCACTAATCCTAACCCAAACAGTAGTTCTCTAGTCCCAAACAATATATGGTATGACGATTGCTCTGATATTTCTACTTGGACTATTACTAACTCTAGTACTTTAGGAGTTCAGTGGGCAGTAGAATATAATCCAGCTGCTATTCCATCTGCAGATGTTTCTCCTATTGCTTCTGCAACAGCTGCAAACGGGTATATGTTTGTTAATTCTGATGCTGATGGAGGGACTACTGATAACGATGGAACTACAATTTCAACTGAATTTACAAACGCCACTCCAATCGATTTGACAAACTATCCAAATGTTCAATTGACATTTGAACATTGTTTTAGATGGTGGCAAGATACAAGAGCTGTTAGAGTATCACCTGATAATGGGGTAACTTGGGTTGAGATAGATGAGATTACAAATAATCAAGGATATACATATGCAAATCAAAGTTCTGATAATCCTCACATGTCAACATATGACATATCATCAGTGGCAGGAGGTCAATCTGAGGTTTTAGTGCAGTTCTATTATAATGACAACGACTATTGGGCATGGTTTTGGGCTGTAGACGATATTGCAATTTCAGAGCTTCCAGATAATTTTATAGTTTCGTCTGAAGAAACATTCGGAGGGTGGTGGATAGGGTACCAAACTGTTGGCGGTTTAGGACAAGACTATACTTTTAACCCACTTTCTCAGGCTTCAGCAAACCCATACGCTTTTGAATCTGTTATTAGAAATGGTGGTATTGGAACACAATCAGCTACTATGCATGCAAATGTTTCTGGCGCAGGTAATTTTTCAACAACATCTAACCCATTAATCTTAGCATCAGGAGAGCAAGATACTGTTGCTGGCACATCTACTTTCACACCTTCTTCAATTGGTTTATACAATATAGAGATGTGGGCAGTAGCTGATTCTGCAGGGCTAGGAAACGTTATTACGTACTCTGATACTTCAAATAAAATGTCAATGGTAACTGATTACATATATGGGAAAGATAATGGAACAAATGATGGAGGTTATTGGAGATTAAACAGAGTATTCCCAAATCCAGGTGGATTTGAAGTTTCATCAAGCTATGATATATATGCTGATGCTACACTTTACTCTGTTGATGTTAACATAGCTGATTGGTCTATCCCTGGAGCTGAGGTTTATATAGCACTATATGAAGAAGATATTTCTGGAGGAAACCCAATTCCACTTGCTCAGTCAGATAATTATGAAATTACTTCGTCAGATTTAGGAAATTGGGTAAATATTCCATTTTTAACTCCTCAAAATTTATTTGCTTCAACTCCTACTTACAGAATTGCTATTGGAGCTAATATACATCCAACAGATACTGTAGGAGTAAATGTTAGTGATCCAGGTGATTATTATTCTGCACAGGGACTTAATGACAAAGATGGAATATTGTCTGATGACGGTTCTGTGGGGTGGTATACAATTAGTGATATTCCTATGTTAAGAATGAATTTTGATCCTTCAACAGCTGTAAGTGTTTCTGAAGTGAAGCAAAATATATTTAACGTTTATCCAAATCCAACATCAGGAGTATTTAGTTTGGAATTAAATGACAACAAATCCTATGATATTACAATTTTTAATTCCCTTGGACAAAAAGTGTACAATAGCGTAGTAAATTCAACAAGTATGTTAATCGATTTAGAAAAGCTTGAAAGTGGAGTCTATACTATTGAACTTCAAAACTCTGATATTGTTTACACAGAACGTATAATTATTGAATAATTTAATAATTGAAATACTATATTTAAAGAGCCCAGTTTTCTGGGCTTTTTTTTATGTTTTTTTTAATACATTTACAAAATAATATTTAAAAACTTTAATATGAAAAAAATTTATCTTTTTATTTTGACTGTATTTTTTTGTGTTTCTCTAGTTGCACAAATTAATACAAATATCAATCTTGCTAATTCTTCTAAAGTTTTTAATCAAATTGAGATTATAAATATTGAAGAAGACAATAGTAATAATGTTGTATTATCACCAAGTGCTAATGTAATTTGGGAGAGTGATTTCTCTAATCCATCTGATTGGGTTTTAGATAATTCTGGGCAAAATCCACCTCAGTATGGATGGTCGATTGATGCTAACTCAGATGGTTGGTGGAGTGGAAATGGGATTACTTCAACTTCGGGAGGTAATTTTGCAGAACTATCAAATGGAAATGCTCAGTCAGGAACACAAGCTGCTGCTGTAGTATATACCATGACAACTGCTCAACCAATTAATGTCTTTGATTCTATAGGTTCTTCTAATGCGACATTGTCTTTTGAGGAATATGGAGCACGTTTTTATGATTTACAAGAAGTACAAATTAGTACTGATGGTATGAATTTTGTTACTGTTGCAGATAATCAGGCATATAGTCAATTAACAGCCAGTGGAGGTTCTGCTTATCCTAATCCTGCTTTGAGAGAAATTAATCTTGTCAACTATTTAGGATCAAGTCCTACCTCTGTATGGATTAGATTTAGTTGGACATCTGCTTTAAACCTTCCTGTCACTGATCAATATTACTACAATACTTGGATTACTTATGGATGGTATATAGACGATGTGAAGATTTCAGAATCACCAGCAAATAGATTGACTATGGAAGATGAAGTTATTGGTGGATTTTGGTTAGATTATCTTAATTATAGTGGAATGGGTTTAAACTACATGGTTGGTCTTGATTATAGTGTAACACCAATTTCTCAATTACAAAATCACCCTTTTGCAATAGAAGCTTTATTTAGAAATGAAGGAACAGAATCTCAAACAGTAAATTTATTATATGATGTTACTGGAACAGCAACTTCAAATGGTTCATCAAACACAGTGGTTTTAAACCCAGGGGATAGTGCGTTTTTAGGGGCTTCATTTGCTCCAACAAGTTTAGGTGTATACACAGTTGATATTTGGGGAGAAGCAGATTCAGCTGGAGCTGGTGTAACAACAACATTATCTAATATGGAAACTCGTAATATTCTTGTTACAGATTACCTTTATGGAAAAGATTTAGGTGAAACAAACTCATCTTCATACATATTGGGAGGTTTGGAAGATCAAAATCATATAACTACGAGGTTTGAAATGTATGCTGATGAACAATTATATGCTCTTAGAGCGTATATATCTAAACCTCAAGATGTTAATATTAATGAGATTGTTGGAGCGGAGGTTAAAGCTATTATATATGAGCTCGATACAACAGCCTCAAGTGGAGTTATATTCTTAGCTGAATCAGATAATTATACCATTACAGCTCAAGATATAAATTCTTGGATAGATATTCCTTTCTTAGATCCAATCCCTTTAAGAAGTGGATTTGCCTATGAATTTGGTATTGTTGGTTATCAACACCCAACATTAAAATCATACATTGGAACATCTGGGACATCTTTGTATAACGGAGAACATAGTTTATTTGATGAGTTGGGCTTAAGTTCTAGTTCTAATGGTACGCCAACATGGTATTACATAACAACAACACCAATGGTAAGGATGAATTTTGATCCTTCATTAATAGCATCTCAAAATAATATTGTAAATGATGCTTTTACTATATATCCTAATCCTTCAAATGGAAAATTCACTATTAGCTTAAATAATGATAAAGAATATGATTTATCGGTTTATAACACGTTAGGTCAGTTAGTATTTTCTGAAAAAATTACTGATATGAATAACGATATTGATTTATCTGAACTTACAAAAGGTAATTATACAATCCATTTGAGAAATGAAGCCGATATATATATTGAAAAATTAATTATACAATAATTTTAATTTTGACTTTCAAATAAAATAGCCCACTTTTTAGTGGGCTATTTTATTTAAATACATTTTTAATCTATCCTTCGTTCGTATTATTATGTACATTTGACTTTTAAATTAAATTTATATGAAAAAAATATTATTTTTTCTTTTGCCAATTTCTTTAATTGGTCAATCTACTTTGTTAGTGCCAAGTCAATATACTCTTATACAAGAAGCAATTGATGCTTCTTCAAATGGAGATACAATTGCAGTTTCTTCTGGTACATATTATGAAAATTTAGACTTCAATGAAAAGGATCTTGTTCTTGTTTCAGACTTTATTATAAATAATGATACCAATTATATAAATTCAACAATTATTGATGGAATGAATAATGGAAGAGTTCTGAATATTAATAATAATACAGCTAGTGTTATTGGTTTTACTATTACAAACGGTAGTCATGCTGGTGGAGCTGGCATTTATACAAGCGAAGCAAATATTGTATTATCAGATTTAAAGATAATAAATAATGATGCCTCAGACGATGGAGGAGGGATTCATTGTCATGCATCTAGTATGGATTTAAGAAATTCTAAAATTTTGTCCAATACTGCTCAAGTTTTTGGAGGGGGGGTGTTTGTGGAAAATTGTACAACTCAAAATGTTAATATAATCAATTCAGTAATTTCAAATAACCAATGCTTAAGTAACGGAGGAGGTATTTATATTGGCAATTCAACCGTAACAATTGATTCATGTCAAGTAACTAATAACAATTCTACACAAAATAGCGGAACTCATGGTGGAGGAATCTCAATTTGGCTTGAATCAGATGTGAGTATAGAACACTCATTAATTAAAGG